>Ga0190313_1000104_pt1 | contig 53756 bp, 49 predicted proteins | sample 4870071011_MG_FD_169989 | JGI IMG/M metagenome (GOLD analysis project Ga0190313, IMG submission 169989) | Hydrothermal vent sediment bacterial communities from Southern Trench, Guaymas Basin, Mexico - 4870-07-10-11_MG | ecosystem: Environmental > Aquatic > Marine > Hydrothermal vents > Sediment ...
AAGCAACGTCAGTAAGGAGTAGTACGATGGCACATAAAAAACACCTCCACATCTGCCATCGCTACAACCCAAAATCGGACAATCTATGTGCTACAAAAACCGGACAATTAATGTGTTGCTAACACAACTCTCATAGACTATTGACATCATCTCAATACCTTTGATAATGGTTGGACGAATCGCAAGGTAATCATCAATAATTGGTATCAGGTGCCCTTTGGGGCTTAAAAGGGAACCCCGTGAAAGTCGGGGACGGTCCCGCCGCTGTGAACGGGGACGAAACCCGCTAAAGGCCACTGTCCCGTAAGGGATGGGAAGGTGCGGGGAGTAGGGTGATCCGTGAGTCAGAAGACCTGCCTGATACCGGCCAGCTGAGGAGTCGAGGGCGGCTCTTAGCGGGCGTAACGGGATGAAGCAAAAAAGGGTGCAATCCCTGGGGCATGGGCTCCAGGGATTTTTTTGTTTGAACCACAAAAAGGGAGGTTAAAAAATGGAGTTCTGGCGGGTCTTCATGGCCTTTTTATCCCTGATCTCATTCATGATTCTTAGCAATCCCACTAAAGCGTCAGCCGTGGAACTAGAACCTGTGGTGGTCACAGCGACAAAAACACCCACACCGGTTCGACAGCTTCCTGTAAGGGTTGACGTTATAACTCGAGATGAAATAGAAAAATCACACGCATCGGATCTATCGGAGCTATTGATACAGAAGTTCCCAACCCATTTTCATCGCTATCCTGGGTCACTCACGTCCGTTGACATCCGAGGCTTCCGCACTGACACTCATGGATCAGACATAAAGGGAAGAGTTCTCATTCTAATCGACGGTCACAGAGCAGGGACGGGAAACATAGCGGCGATCCCTCTTGAAAACGTTGAGCGAGTGGAAATACTGAGAGGTCCTGCATCGGTCATGTATGGTTCTGCAGCTATGGGAGGTGTTATAAACCTCATAACTCGTGAGGGAAAAGGCAAACCAACAGCTGAGGCTCAGTTTGAGTATGGAAGGTGGAATAGAGTCAAGGGAGTTATGACTGCTCATGGCAGTTTTCTCAACGACCGTGTTGGCATATCCGCATCGGGGAGAAGAATAGAACAACAAAGCGACTATTCTGACGGAGACGGAGACACCATAGATAATACTGAATATTCCGACGAAGCCTATTCAATAAGCCTCGCGGCTTACCCAGCAGATAATCACCGGATCATGGTGGTCGGCCAGTACTTCAGAGCCTGGGACGTGGGCAATCCAGGAGCCACATACAACCCCGATCCGGATAACTATAAAAGCATTCTTAGACGTTATGGGTCCATAAGCTACGATGGTAAACTGAGCGACAAAGGGATATCATGGCATCTTAGCGGTTATTCCGTCTATGACAGAAGTTCTTGGAACGATCCAGCCCAAGCTTGGGGTTACCTCAGCTCCGTTACTGAAACCGAAACGAGCGGGCTCAGAGCCTATCTGCAGATTCCTACCTTCGGGCTCGGCAAACTTGTAGCCGGCAGTGATTGGGACCACATTGAAGTTGAATCGTGGAATGTGCCATCAACCATGGCACCTTGGAGCCCCGACACCGAATACGACAATTACGCCTTTTACGCCGAAGAAAGAATCAGCCCATTTGACAAGCTCAACATATCAGCAGGCCTGCGCTACGACAGATTCGATGAGACACTCAAAGAAACACCAGGATTAATCGTAACTGAAGATGACGAGACTTTTGATCATGTCAGCTGGCGCATCGGCGCCACATATGATATTCTGAACTGGCTCACGGCTAGGGTACACATTGGCACTGGTTTCAGGGCACCTACAGCAGATGAATTGGCCGGAAGGTATGAGTCAGGGATGTGGACTAAAATCATCGGTAACCCCGACTTGGATCCCGAAAAAAGCGTGACCTACGAAGCAGGATTCGACGGTTCTCTAAAAGGTGCATCCTTCACTTTTTCGGTATTCTATACTGACTATTCTGATCGTATCGTCGGTGGATTTCAGAAGTGCGTTGACGGAGACTGCTCATGGACAACGTATGAAAACGTTGAAGGAGCAACCTACATCGGCATAGACGGCTCGATATCCTATGATTATTCACTCTCCGTCCGGAACCATCACATAGGGCTTTCACCTTACCTGGACTGGATTTATTATTTTGAGCGTGAGCTAGACGACGACGAATCTGCTGAACAACTGGGCACTGACACGATTCCTTATGTTTCAAAGGGAAACCTCATTGCAGGAATTAAATTCAGCTTTGACGAACTGGCCGACCTGAACATCTGGGCAAATTATCACGGCCCTCAAAAGGTGCAGAACTGGAATTTCTTCTCTCCGAACTACGGAAGCATAATGGATAAAGGCGGTTTTACCACTTATTCGCTAAGACTTGACTTGTATCCAGTTAAACATTTCAGCCCGTACCTGTACATAGATAACCTGACCGATAAAGATTACTCTTACGTCGATGGTTACCCCATGCCTGGAATAACGGTGACCGGCGGCTTTAAGATGAAGTTTTAGAAAGGAAGACAATCGATGGAACTCAAAACGCTTATTATCGGCCTATGCGTTGCCCTGGGTGTGTTTGCTGTAAAAAGTGGAGCAGGCCTTTACTACGGTGTGCGCGTTCAGAAAAAGACTTTGGCAAAGATGGGCCTGCCATTGATTTACGGGCTGTCATACCTGGCAGTCATGACAGCCCTTGGGGCACTTTTCTCGCACAACGACATCATTCGCTCACCTTCCACACTCAAGTGGCTCCTACAACACGGCACCGACCTGCATATCTTGATTTCGACCGGTCTAATAGTGTGGGGAATCCTCATTGTATCCAGAAAACCCCATGATGGTAAGCCCAGAAATGCAGCATGGCTGGCCCTGGTGCTGCCCTGTCCCGTGTGTCTTACGGCAATAGGTTGCACCGTGGCCGTTGTCATCGCCGCAACTTCTCGTTCTATATGGTCAACCGTGGGAATTGTGTGGATAACCTTCACAACAATCGGTCTGCTCACCGCATGTCTGTATCACCTAATTTCGGCAAAATTGAAAAAAGATCTGGAAACCACACTCGGTGCGGTGATGATAGCTACTTCAATCTACACACTTCTTACCATGTTCTTGAGTCCATCCTTGGAGGACGCAATCCGAGTATATCGTATAGTATCCCAAAAGGAAGTACCGCATTCTTCATACCCCCGGTTGCAAGTAATATTATGGGCCTCGACCTTAGTTGCGTTCATTGTCGGGCTTGTAAGTTCCCTATCAAAAGCCAGAAAAGACAAACCAGCCAACGCATACTATCGGGCCCCAGGTGTCATCGAAATCGTATATGGTGGCGGCTTACACAGGAGACAGGAAAAATGAAGATTGGGGCATTGCTCAGTGCTTTTATTTACCTCGTTTCCAGTTCCTTGCTTTACCCGGTGTTGTTTTTGCTGAGTGTACTCACACTCTGGTGCATCCTGGAAATCGGAAGATTCTTTGGAGATTGGCTCACTCGAAAGAAATACGAAAAAACTTTAATCATAAGGAGGGACAATTATTCCACTAACATAACCACATCGTCTCATTACGTCGTCAGCTTCTACAACAGCCTTGAAAATATCATCTCATCACACGGCCAAGACCAGGAAGCTCAGATCGCCTACCTCCTATATTCCAAAGAGCAGGAGCTAGAAAAATCTCTCGACTGGCTCAGAACCGTGGTGCGCATTGGCCCGACTCTAGGCCTTATGGGTACTCTGATTCCTATGGGAACCGGGCTTGCTGCCCTATCCCAGGGAAACATTGGCAGGTTGTCTTCAGACCTGGTTATTGCATTCACCACGACTGTTGTCGGGCTCGGTCAGGCAGGGCTAACTTATGTCATTCATTCCATACGAAAACGATGGGTCGAAAGAGACTGTCTGCAAATGGAATATATTGCTGAACTTGCTAAAGCACCACAAACAGAAAAAGGGGATAAAAACAATGACGTTTCTGCAGAAGCGATCAAATCTGATAGGTGCGCATCGGCGGGGATTTGATTTTGAACCGGATGACCCCTTATCAGGTGTTGCCAACCTGTTCGACCTTGGCCTGGTGTTCATTGTGGGACTTCTGCTTACCCTGTTCGCTGCTTACCGGTTAACAGACCTATTCAGCCAACGATCAGAAATGACAATCCTGAAAAAAGACAGAAAAGGCAATTTGGAATTGATTGTCAAAAAGGGCAAGAAAATCAAGGCAATGAAGGTGACAGGTAAAAAGGCAAAAGGTTTTGGGGAACGACTCGGCACCGCCTACAGGCTTCAGGACGGCACAATGGTTTATGTTCCGGAGGAGTAATCGAGAATGCAACGTATGCGGAAATTTCTGATATTGGTTCTGTCGGTTTTGTTTACCGCTTTCACCACTACAGCTGCTTGGAGCTTTGATTGCTCCAATGTTTCCGAACTGCCTGTGGCCCTGAAAACCGCCGAAATCAAGAAAGGGGTTGTTAGTTTGGACAGCTCGGTAACGGAGATTTTTCTTATGCTCGGAGTGGGCAACTTTTTAAGGGGCATAACCGTTCATGACTTGGACACCCTGCGAAAATACCAGGCTGCACCGGTTGCTGAAAACATTCGCATTGTGGGCAGCTTTTTTGCGCCCAGTGTGGAAGAGATAAAACGCGCATTGGGAGAAAGCAGTGGCATTGTGTTCATTCACGAAATGCACGAACCGCTACGGGAACAATTATCCCGTTTCGCCCGGGTAGAAAAGCTTAATTTTAACGACCTAAACGACCTCTACACGAACATTTGTGCCATTGGCAGGCTGGTCGGAAGGGAAGCAGAAGCCAACAAAATCGTAAGCAATATACATGATCAGATAAAAATCATATCACGTAAACTGGCCCGAATCCCGAAAAGCCACAGAAAACGAGTCATGCGCATTATGGGCCGGGCCACTTCTGATACCATTTACACTCCAAGTGCCGGATCTTTTCAAAATCTTCTGATAAAGCTTGCCGGGGGAATACCTCCTGCTTTCGGAAAAAATGAGCCAATTGTTCCAGTCACGCTCAAGCAGTGGCAATCTTTCAATCCTCAGGTTATATACGGTTGCGGTGGTGATGCCGAATTGGTTAAGGCCTTTTTGTTGAAGCCAGGTTGGAAGAATGTAGATGCTGTAAAAAACGGCAACATTTACTTTTTCCCCTGCGATCTCACCTGCCGAATATCAGTCAACACAGGTCTCTTTGTGCAGTGGCTATCGGCAACCATTTACGAAGACGAATTTCTCAAAAGGGAAAACCTCGTTGAAAGAGAAAGAATAGTTGCCACACATCGGCTGGATACACCCCTGAATCTTCCTTATATTGCTTCGGCCGAAATTTTAGACGCAATAGTCTGGGACTTTTTGCACAAGACCCTGGTCATCTCTTTCACCGAACCAATGGATATCATATCCACACTGGAAGGCCCAAGAAAGGCCGTGACTGTTGTTGGAAACAGTTATTCGCCACCTCCCTGCTGGAACATGTATCACCGCCTTAGCTTTGAAACCACACGGAAACACATGTATGATGTTCTGAAATTGAGTCCGGAAAAGACTTCCATGCTCTTTACCGGAGCGAACATGGACAACCTGTCTGTTCAAAAGGTCGAAGAAGATGGGTTTGTGGTGTATGCACTGGTTACGGCCGGAGTTAGAGGCAATGCTCAGCGGATGTCGAAAGACAGGGGTAATTTCAAAGAACCAGGCACGATAAACATCATTCTGCTTACAAATAGATACCTTACACCAAGAGCAATGACACGGGCCATTATCACGGCAACGGAAGCAAAGACGGCGGCTCTTCAGGATTTGGACATCCGTAGTACTCAGAACCCGCTGGCCTGGCAGGCGACGGGCACCGGAACGGATGAAATTATTGTGGTATCAGGTCGGGGACCCGAGGCGAATCTCACCGGGGGTCATTCCAAGCTGGGAGAACTCATAGCACGAGCCGTTTATGCCGGAGTCCTTGATGCGGTGAGGAAACAGAATGGCATAACGAAGAACCGAACGGTCTTTGAAAGGCTCGATGAGCGAAAGCTGGAGCTGTTCGGACTGATTGAGCCTCGTAGATGTGGCCAAGCGTATGACAGACGAAAGCTTTTATCGAAAGTTCAGGCAACCCTTTTGAAACCCCGTTACGCCGCTCTCATAGAAATAGCGTTTGCTATCAGTGACGCCTATGATCGAGGCCTCCTGCATGACCTTTCGCTCTTTGAAAGTCTATGCGACAGTGTAAAGTGGGAGCTTTCTGGGAAAAACCAACTCCAGATTCCGAAAGCTCAAAAAGTACCATCATTCGCAGATTTACCTGTTCCTCTTGGCATGGCTCTGGATGCAATAATCAATTCCGAGTAGTGAAAATGAAATCCCAGGCGCAAAGGTTTTTCACGGACGTTGTACGGGCAATTCATGTGCTGCCTCCACATCCTGATAGCACGTCGGGCAGGAACGCAATTACTGCAATTCTGCTGACAATTTTAGTTTCAATGCTCCTTACCGTGGCATTATTACCTGCAGCCACGCTGAAAAACAGGCGCCATTACAAAATTACGTTTGTCGTAATGGATGTGGAGGGAACTCGCATCCATGATATTCTCCAGAAATCGAGCAAGCTTAAATTTTTCGACGTCGAATTTTTCACACCATCTGAAATCGAGTCTGCCGAAAATCAAAACCTGAAAGCCATTGCGTTACGGCTTCATGAGTCAGATATCATATTTGTCCATGTCATGGATAACCGCCTTGCCGATTTCGTACTTCGTCACCTTGACATAAAGCCCGAAAAAAGCCCTTTCGTGTATGCTGTTGGCGCCTCCCGAAACGATACCAAGCTCGCACGGCGTGGATTTATCTACGACACCACAATTCGCAAATATCATCGCTATCTTTCAGCTCACAACGTGGTTAACATGATCCTGAAAGCGGTTCACGACAGAATTGATCCGTCCGTTTCTTTCGAGCCGCCCGAGACCTTCCCAACCTTCGGCATATACCACCCCGAAGCACCTTCCATATTTACCTGCGTAGAAGATTATCTGCGCTGGTATTTAAGGCAAAAGCCGAACGCTCTGGGAAAACCCTGGGTTGGTCTGACCGTTTTTAGACCGACAGTGGCAAACGGCCAGACGGGACCGGTGGACAAGATTATAAAGAAACTGGAAGCGGCAGGCATAAACGTCATCACCGCTTTTGGTTATCCAGATCGGGAACTAATAAAAAGGTTTTTTCTGGAAAAACGGAATGGAAAAACCCAATCGAGGGTTTCGCTTATCCTGTCATTTACGCTGAAATTTTCTTCGGCACTCAGGCCTGAAACCAAAAAACTTATAAAATCACTTGATGTTCCAATTATCAACGCCATCGATCTAGTCCTAAATACCATTGACGATTGGAAAAAATCCCCTCAGGGCATCAGACCAATCGGAGTAGCCTGGACATTGGCCAACCCGGAAATATCAGGCCTCATAGAGCCTTCGGTTCTTATGGGGAAGGTCAAGCACTACGACGCCGCAACTGGCAAAACGTTGTTTTCCAAAAAAATCGTGGAAGACAATCTGAATCACCTTGTGGCTCGCATTAAGAAATGGCTTAACCTTCAGAAAAAGCCTAACGCCGAGAAAAGGGTGGCAATACTGATTTACAACCACAGTCAGGGAAAGCAAAATATTGGTGCAAGCTACCTTAACGTCTTCGAAAGCATAAGAACAATACTTTTCAGGATGAAAGCCGACGGCTACACGGTGGATCTCGAAAGAATACCTGATGCCGAAATGTTGAAAAATCTTATCCTTTCGTCGGCAAGAAACGTGGGTAGCTGGGCTCCGGGAGAGCTTAAGGCACTGGCATCGGCAAAGGATGTTGTAAAGATACCCATGGAAACCTATCTGAAGTGGTACAAAAATCTTCCTCAGGATTTCCGTCAAAACGTTGAAAACCAATGGGGACCACCAGAATCATCGACCATAATGACCCTCAATGGCCAGATAATCCTGCCAGCGCTCTTTTTGGGCAACGTGGTGATAATGCCTGAGCCGGCTAGAGGCTGGGGAGACGACCCGATGAAGCTTTACCATTCCCCTACTCTTTATCCCCACCATCAGTATATTGCGGCATATCTCTGGCTGAAGCACGACTTCAAAGCCGATGCCATGATTCACCTCGGGACGCATGCAACTCATGAGTGGCTTCCCGGAAAACAGGCGGGTCTCAGCACGTCCTGCCCTCCCGAAGTGTTGATTACCGATATTCCCAACATCTACCCTTACATTGTTGACGACGTGGGCGAAGGCATACAGGCAAAACGTCGAGGTCGAGGTGTCATAATAGATCATTTGGTTCCACCCGTGAAAAAAAGCGGCCTTTACGGCGAATATGCCGAACTCTACGAGAGGATTCAAAACTACCACCAAGCGATTGTACAGGGTAGCCCAACGGTACAAGAGCAATTCAAGGAAATTGTTGAAATGGCCGAAGCCCTTGGTATCGAAAAAGAACTTGGGATTTCCTTTGCCGAAACATCATCAAAACGAGACACTGAAGAAGCGCTGGAAAAGCTGGAACACTACCTCCTAAAAATCCGTGAATCCTTCATACCTTATGGCCTTCACACCTTTGGCAAATCACCTTCAGGAGACGGCCTTAAAGAAATGATCAAGGCAATAAGTAATGTTCATCGGCAAAACGGCAAAACGGTTTCGGACCAAAAAATACGGAATGCTTTGGAAAAATCGGGATCGGCTGAATTGGACTCACTCATGGCAGCGCTTCAAGGGAAATACATCCCGTCTGCGGAAGGCAATGACCCCCTGAGAAATCCAAATGCAATCCCGACAGGAAAGAACTTTTACGGGTTCAATCCCGAAAAGATTCCAACGCCGGAAGCATATGAGCTTGGCAAAAAGGCAGCCGAACAAATTATTCAGGAGCGGCTTAAGAAGTCAAATTCATACCCTGAAAAGGTTGCCGTGGTGTTGTGGGCAGTGGAAACGATAAGGAACGGCGGAGTGAATGAATCCACCGTTTTGGCCCTTTTGGGAATAAAACCGATCTGGGATAGCCTGGGCAGGGTTTCAGGTCTGCAACCCATTCCCGGAAGTGAACTCAAGCGTCCCAGGATTGATGTCCTCATAAATCCGTCAGGCCTTTACAGAGATCTCTTTCCCGATAAGCTGAAATTTTTGGACCGGGCAATGAAACTGGCACTGGTTCAGAAAGATGTGGAAAATCTGATAAGGAAGCACACAAAGCAGCTGGAAAAGAGGTTACGAAAGCAGGGTTATGGAGAAGCTAGTGCAAAGCTTTTGAGCCGTGCGAGAATCTTTTCGGAACCACCGGGAACCTACGGCACAGGAGTGGCAGAACTTGCAGGCATGTCCGGAGTATGGAAAAGAGACGATGAGATTGCCGAAGTTTACCTGAACAGGGTTGGCTACATTTTCGGAGAAAAGGTCTGGGGCAAGGAGGCAAAAGATCTTTTTAAAGCTCAGCTTGCCGGAGTGGACACGGTGGTTCATTCTTTTTCGTCTAACATCTATGGCGCCATGGATAATGACGATGTGTTTCAATATGTGGGAGGCCTTTCACTCGCGGCAAAAAAGCTTCGAGGCACGGCACCGAAAGCAATAATCACCATGCAAAGGCAGCCCGGGAAGGTTCACGTAGAGGACCTTGCGGAAGTGTTAGGATCCGAGATGCGTTCCAGATACCTGAATCCCAAGTGGATCAGAGGCATGAAGAAGGAAGGATACGCCGGTGCAAGGGAGATGGCAAAGTTTGTTGAATACTTCTGGGGTTTTCAGGTGACGACGCCTGATTCTGTAAACGAGAAGCAGTGGGAACAGATCTTCCAAGTTTATATCGAAGATAAATACGACTTGGATTTAAAAAGGTTTTTCCGCAAAAGCAATCCCTGGGCATATCAGTCTATAACAGCCAGGATGTTGGAAGCGATACGCAAGGGTTACTGGAAGGCGAACGACAGCGTTAAGCGGCGACTTGCCGTGGAATACGCCCAGAGTGTCGTCGAGCGAGGCATAGCCTGCTGTGATCACACTTGCAACAATCCTTTCCTGAACCAGATGGTAGCAAGCATAATATCCATCCCAGGTTTGATGAATCCAGAGATGGTAAAAAAATTTGAAGCAACTGTGGAAAAAGCCATTGGGAAATCTTTGAGAGAGCAAGCATCCCAGAGAAGGCGTCTTCAGAAGAAGCTGCGCAAATCTGTCGAAAATGGTCCAGAAGCTTTGGAAAAGATGGTGGAAGGCTACAAAATGGAGGAAGTGAAACAAAAACCTGAGGAGACGAAACAGCTATCATCTTCGAGTATTCGCTGGATTACCATCGGAATAGTTGTCCTTATTGGATTGTTGGTAATCGAAGGTTTTCGTAAGAGCACAAAAAATACGAACTGATAGTTATGGCTGTTCTTTTTCGTTTACTGGAGCACAAAGAAAGTTTACCTTCCTCCCAATCCTGGCTCGCAGATTGTGCAAATTAAGCAATTTGCCGGACAACTTGCTTTTTCAGTAAAGAATCCGAATTTAGCACCACACGAACGAGCACGCTGGGTTAACACAGCAAGGCTGGAAGCTTGGTCTGTGATCCTGGGCATAATTCCTTCTGGAAGTTTTCTGTGGTATAAGCAAAATAAACGCAAGATATGGAGGCCCAAATGCAAAACCAGCAAATAAAGAAAATCATCCTAGAGGAGTTACCCCGCATTTTGAAGGAGGATCCTGAAGTGCAGGATCTCATTTTACGCCTTTCTCGGGAACACTTTGCTGACAAAGTCGAAATGGAAAGTCGGTTTGATCGATTGCTTGAGGAACTACGTCGGGATCGAGAAGAACAAAAGGCCTGGCGGGAAGAGCAAAGTCGAAAATGGGAAGAGCAGAACCGAAGGTGGGCAGAACAGAGCAGGAAGTGGGAAGAGCAAAATAAGAAATGGGAGGAAAACCAGCAGATTATTCGCCAGATGCTTAAGAAACTTGAAACTCTGGATCGCAAGTTTGAGTCCACTCTGGGAGCGTTGGGAGCACGGTGGGGTCTTTACACCGAAGAGTCCTTCCGAAGCGCTCTGAAAGGCATTTTGGAAGAGTTCTTTGATGTTAAGGTTATAAGCGTTACCGAATATGACCATGATGGCGAGGTCTTCGGTAGGCCTGATCAAATAGAACTGGACCTTATAATAAAGAACGATGTGCTCATTATCTGTGAAATTAAATCATCCATGAGTAAGGCAGACATGTATCTTTTTGAAAGAAAGGCTCGCTTTTATGAAAAGCGTCATAATCGTAAGGCTCACAAGCTCATTGTAATCTCACCCATGGTTGATAACAAAGCAAGGGAAGTCGCTGAAAAACTGGGAATAGAAATTTACAGCTACGCTGAAGATGCCGGTGAAATGTTGGCCTGATTTGGTGAAATGGAAAATAAAATCAATCACTAATGGTTTCAGTATGTTACAGAATTAAAAAATTTTGACAAACTTGGGCTACCAAACTTGGGAAACATTTCTTCGCTATTACTCTCGTCTGTAAAACACTGTAACCCATGCCTTCTCAGAATTGGCATTTTTTTTGGCCACAGTTTCTATTGTATACAAATAACCATCTGCAGTACCTTTTACGTCTACAATTTTAACATAAACTGTATATTGGCCATACGTACCCACCCAGTCGGTATAGTCAATTATGTCTTCAGGTTGAGCATGACTTGTACAATTGCTGTTATCGCTGCCACATATATCTTCACCACATACAACAGGCCAGTTATCTGTATCTCTATCTACCTTGCAATTGTGGCCAGAAACCCACCGGGAATCACTAGGGGCCACATTAAAATCGGTATCCAGTAAAGAAGAAACAAAATCCTCTATTCCTCCCTTAGCTGCTTCCAATGCCGAGGTATAACGCTTCACCGTTCCAGACATCTTGGTACCGGTGACCACAATTTGCGTTACTCCGGCTACCAAAAGCAAGCAAACAAGGTTTAGAAGAAGAGTAGTAATAAGAGCTATACCTCTTTCTGAAGAGAAAAACTTCATTTTACCCTTTCCTGCGGTATCAAATTCAAAGGATTAACTATCATTTGGATCAATTTCCAACGATATTGTCGGTAATCTGAGAACTTTGTTAAATCAACCGTTTTAATATTGGTGGTACCATCAGGAGCTTTGATATCAATAGAACTCTGAGTATATATCGAACGTTTATCTTTTTGCCCCTCTTGATACACAATATAAATGGCTAGCTGTCTTACACTCTCTCGGATATCCTGGGCAGAAGTTAAACCAGAAAGATCCGTTTGCCAACTATCTACTGTACCGTCACTGTCGGTATCAAGACCAAAGGCTACCTGAAAATCGGCTACACAATCAAAAATGGGGGCAGCATGCCTTGTGCCTCCGGACGTGCTATTTATATTTATTATTTCCGCCCGGTACAATTCGTAAGTATCAGGATTACACTTGGTGGGAAAACCATCGTCTGGTTTTTTCAAATAGTAGTCAACACGGTTGAAAGGCATGCGAGGTTGGGAAGAATAAAGGCCGAACACAAAATAGACAACGTTACGATGACTTCCCAAATCTGGCGACTGGGTTGCGGAATATTCAAAATTCCAAGCGCCACTATTATTACATAGTTCGCGGCTATCGTCAGTATTCACAGCAATGAAATAGTCTCCCGTTTCAAACTCCTCCGTGGAAAGTGATTTAACAATCCAATCCGAACCATCATGGTACGCGTATCCCCACGTTCTGGCCGACTTATTATTAATATTTGCAATAGACGATTTGATGACCAGAACGTCCGAATTATTGGCGTTAGTATTACCATCATTTGAAAAAGCAAAAGCGCAGGGTGGATCTGAAGGAGCGTCATTAAAGTCTGCAGGATCTGGTGTGTAACTAGAACTACTTTCAGCCTCACTGTAACTAACTCCATTTACATCCCATGGCAAGCCAAACCCCGCCATTTCAATATCTTTTCTTAAAATTTCTAGTCCCATAAGCTTTTCTATGTTAGATTCAGCTATCTTAGATTGTTGAACATGAGTCTTAAACACGACAAGGTAACTTTTAAAGACGGCCGTTAATACAATAATCAAAATGACCATCACAACAAGTAATTCTGTGAGCGTAAGACCTTTATTTCTCATTATCTATACACCACTGTGTTAAGAGTGTAAGTGTGTGATTCCCCCTGGGGATATTCATAATAAATTATAACGGTTACGTTATTAGTTCCAGACTGGAAGTTATCAGGATTGGGATAAGTAATGTTAAAGGTTTGAGTAAAATTTCTAAACTGACGCTGGACAGTATCCGTAATAGGATCGCTAGAAGAGGTTGAAGACGTACACTTCAGCCCGTTTCTCAACCTTTCTACACACTCTTGGGCAATCTTGACCGCTTCGTACCTAATGCTTGTCTTAAGGTTGTGACGAGTATAAATCACCATTGCCTGCAATAACCCCAAAAAAGCCACCAACAAAAATACCATACTGACTAAAACTTCAATCAATGTAAAAGCTTTAATTCGCCACACAATGGTCTTTATCACAATCTCCCCCATTATAATGTCCCATTTTTATCCTCGTGCTTGATACTTTAATACAGTTGTATAGGGAGTTATACTCAGGTTTATTGGTACAGATAGTATTGTTACCTTTAGCAAATCCTTCCTTGGAGAAAGTAAAATCCACAGGAGTAAAGGGTGTAACCAAAGTCACCCTCTGGATGACGTCATAACCATCACTGTCTTCTATATCACCGTCATTATCACTATCACACCTTATTTCAAATTTAGAAGAACTGCTCCATACAATTCCACATACCCTCTTTTCGCTAAATGCCCTTATCCTGGCACTATTCAGCGCGTTAAAGATATCTCTAGTATCATTCTGAACTCTATATTTAGCTACCCACTGATTGTAGGCCGGAATTGCCAATCCGGCTAGTATGGCCATAACTGCAATCACAATCAACAATTCCAAAAGTGCTATACCCTTTTTCATTTTTCTATCCAGTAAATAATTTGTCCCTTTTTCGATCCACTGGCTAGCTGTACAAGCGGAGTAGCTGCCTCAGGAGGAACACCTACCATCCATTCAGTGGCTTTATTATCCTCAGCGGTAAAGGGATTATCAGACCCTGTACCGTTGCAATTAGGTTGTATGTCTACGTGTATTTGTTCTATGTTACCTCCTGAAAGCTGCAAAAATAGGGTGCCAGCAATTGTTCTATCGGTAACGTAAGGATTGCAATTCTGCTCAGATAAGGATTCGCCCGTAGCACAATTAAGACCCCAAACACGAGAACGACCTCCATAACCACAAATATCGGCTGTTGGTTCCATCGTGGTAAGAAACACAGAATCCCAGTCCGTTACCGTGGGATCAGTAATCATCCTTTCTTTAAAATAATCTCCCTGTTTAGCCTCTAATTCTTGTTTCCAGGCAATTACTCTGGGGCCTCCTCCTCGAGTAAGCTCGCTACAAATATCTCGACTATTATGAGCCGCGTCTATATTACAACTCCCATTTCCTTCCAAACAAGGATCTATTCTCACACCATAAAGGTATTCGGTGTCATTGGGGTTTTGTCCTGGGTCATCTTCTTTGTAAAAATATCGCCCTGTACCAAAGTAAATATAATGCATGTTAAAACACTTACTATACGCTACTTTTGCCGTGATTCCACCAGACGGTCCACTCGTGTTAAATATCTTTTCATACTCCCACTTTGTAGGATCGTCATCCGTTATTTTCACTACCACCACGTTACCACGCCAGTTGGAACTTCCCCCAGCAGCTCGCGTTACACCAAAAAAAACAGCATCAGTATTACCGTCATTATCATAGTCAATTCCATTGGTAAATAGACGTCCACCAAAAGCCCTATTAAAGGTTGGTAGACCTGGATGTGTAGGACCTATTTTGTTAACAATGTCTATAGTAAAATCACTTTTCAATTTCAAAACAAATATGATTAAATCCTGATCTGATTCTCCTCTATAGTTGGTTGGACCAGACACAAACATAATGTAATAATTTCCATTTCGCTTAATAAATGCCGGTCCAGAATAGGTAAAGCCTAGATCCTTGTCAGTAAATTCCCATAGAAACTTCGGTTGCTCCGGATCAGTAACGTCCAAGGCAAAATAGGATGAAAGGCCAATGCAGTTATCAGTAGAAGGATTGTAGTTGGATGGATTAGGACATGTATCCTCCGGTGGGTTAATACAATCACTTCCACTGCACCCTACTGCTCCACCCAAGCGCATGCCACCAATTAAGATGCGCTTGTCAACCTTCCCATCTCTATCAGTATCTAGTTGGATAACATACGGTGTCAGATCCACATAGTAAAGGTGGCAATAATCGAGGTCCGTTAAAGCTCGTAAATAGGGTAAAGTGTTCTTAGGAATAAAAGCCCAAAGCTCTTCTCCTAACCTGGAAACACTGCAAGGTACATTCGTATCATCACATAACTTAACCGCCTGATATGGTCCCAAATTATCAAACCTCTGTTTCCCCAGCCTGAAGGCATGAAGCATGCCATCATTTGCTCCAACATACACCACAGCATAATCCTCATATGCTACTATCTTAGGAGTGGAATAAACAATATCTCCCAATTTCCATGTGTGGGCGTTATCTACCTTTCTGCTTCTATATCCTTCAATCTCTTCGCCATAAATGAAGTTTTTAAGATCATTAAATGAAATGGGCTGTGAAATTAATTTTGTAGTCTCACCATCTCCATCTATTTCGTTGTCCTCGTTTTCATCACCAAACAGTTTTGAACTACTCACATTCTTAAGTTCTGTGAGACTTACCGGACTAGAGGGCTGTAAATTACCAGTAGTGGTATATATTTTCCTTTCACCCGGAGTTTTATCTTTCAATTTTTCTCCTGCTTCCCATACAGGATGGGTATCATCCAAAGAAGTATAAGTTGCAACCGGATCATCCGGATAACCCTCTGGTTCACCTCCTAGCGTGCTTTTGTAAGCGTTTACTTCTAGACTGTCTTCTTCCAAAAGAAAATCCAGTATGTAATCTCCTCCATTTGTGCCATCCGATCCACAAATATCCAAAGCTTTATTTTCAATTGTATCCTCTCTAATATTTGTAGCTTTGGATGAATTATAAAGCCACCACGTGTAAAGATAGCCAATCCAATTTACCTTTCTATCGTTATCCCCATCTTCAAAATGTTTTTCAGGATAAAACACAGCCTGAAGCATATTGGTTCCCTCTTTTGCCCTTTCCGCCAGAACAGAAACGGAGGTACCAGATGATGTTTGTTTGAGAATATCGGTAAAAATTTTGTTCAAAGCCGCAGTTAATTCCTCAGGGTTGTCTGCGTAGTAAGCATGTCCCTCCCTGTCAGTTCCCCCATGAACAGCCATTTCATCCAGTTTGGCTTTTGCCTCATCAGATAACCCCACACCTAAAACATAGGTTTTTATATCAAAGGTATAATCTGTACCGTTAATATTCTTCGTTATTTGCCTTAAAGCATCTATTTTTTCCAGAACAGATGGCATTAGATCATCTGCCGTATGTGAATTACCATTTTCGTCGACGCTAGGTAATCCATCCGTAACATAAACCACAAAATTCCTTTGGCACCTTACTTGAATAGGGCTATCACTACCAGAAAAATAATCAATGGCCGATTGAAGAGTACCTGCGGTAGGGGTAAGGCCAGCATTGACAATATATTCGCATTTGTTTTTATCTCTTAGCCTACAACTCATGTACCCGGCTTCATCATTTTCTTTAGGGTCAAGTTTATTCCATAAATCCTCATAAGTAGAAGTAGGACTGCCATCATCATTTACCAAATCATCTATCTCAACATGTAAATAACCATCCCCTGGAGAAGTGTTGGAAAACCAAGTCATACCTACATGATACCACATTTGACGCCTACCAAAATCTTCATATCCTAAAGCTAAATCTGTATCTGTCGGACCAAGCCACCATGTACCTACATATCCACTATAACCAGAAAAACCATCACTAGTTCCTATTTTTGTTGTATAAATCTCATACTGATCGGTCGCACAAAAATCTCCACTTACCCATTGGCAACCTTCGTCAGGATCATAACTAGGGGCATAAGCAAATCCTGTTCCTTCATCATTATCAGAGTAAAAAGGATAAGCATGCTTGTAATAGATGTAATGAGAGGTATCTGTTGGATTAACCATTCTTTGTGTTTTGGGATATACCAATCGGCAGTATCTGTTACGTTGTTCTGAACCGATAGAATAATTGGTTATAATTTCATCAAAGTAACCTACATCAAATGAAGGATTACTTGCCTGACATTGGCTTTTGCAAATAGCTTTATAAGTTGAATTGCCTGTCTGACAATATTTCACACAAGGATCAACACAAGACCCACCAGAACAATCTTCATCATTTTCACATGTTTGAGAAGTATTGTTGGAACAAACTTTACTATAGGATGGACAATAAGATTTAGGGTGGTAAGAAGCAAAATAAAGGGAATTATGAAGATGATAATCCCCTATATCATTATTCAAGCTGTAAGTCATCAAGCCTATTCTTAGCTTGTCCTTCAAAGCGCTGATAAAATCTCTTAAAGCCTTTTTTGCAACAACTGATTTGCTGTTGGAAGAATATGAACCCACAGCCTCACCGTAAAAGTCTTCATCCATGGAATTAGAATTATCCAAAATGATCAACACGTTAGGTTTAGCTCCAGCCGAAATGAAAGGTGGAGTACTACAATACTGACCATAGCCAGCTTTACTTCCTCGAGGAACTAAAATAAGCTGTAAAAAGATAAACCCCACAATAAGCAGTTTCTTGAGATTCACAGTTTTTCCCTCCTCTCACTTTAAGATAACTGCTATTAATCGATTATTTTTAAAAATTAGGGTGGCAGTTCTTAGCTTGTTACTTTTACCTGTGGTATTATCTATAACCTCCGTATTGGAAGATATGGAAAATTTCCTTCCATCGTCAGCGTAAATGTACTCTTCATCCATCCTACCTACTTTGATGTTAACAACCTTAACGTTAACATCGCGCGCTCGCTCAGTCTCAGATGTTCGTTCCGTTTGCCGATAAGCCATAAATGCATAAGTCGAAGAAAACCATCCTATGTTTGTGAGTAATAAGGTTATGAGAAAAACTACTATCCGCCTTCTCATTTTACTCCTCCCATCTTCTTTAATTTTGTTGCAACTCTCATTTTATGCGTGAAAAAATGTAAGCAATCACAGGGTGTTATATATTGCCAGCTTCGGTCAACCATTCAAGACCGGGTTTTTGTCCTTCAAAATAAACAGAGAATGCATCCACAAGGACATTGAAGGTGGACCTGCATTGGAGCCTACAGGTATGGCGCAGGGACAAAATCCGCTCGTATCACCTCTGGTACCCTGACTTCTTTTCCGCCACAAAACTCCAAAGCGAAGGGCTCGTTCAGCCAGATTATTTGTGGGTTCCACACCCCCTTCAACAAGAAAGGTGAAAAGGGATTCCATTTCTTCATCCAACCTTCGGACAAACTTCCCCACTTCGCTCTTGCTCTCGCAATAAAGAGCAATGAGACGCCACAACCTGACATAAAAAGCACTCCATCGCCCCGCACTTAGAGGAACCCTTGCCATATGCACCAGGGCGCGCAGCTCCTTCAACGTCCATGCACTAACCATCACTAACGAGAATCCCTTCCCACTGCCCAATCAGCTGCTTAAAAGCTTCTTTTAAACGCTTCCCATGAACCATAAAAAGCTATCACAGGATTAACCATAACCCATAGCCAGTGTAAACCACCGGAGTTATACCACGGAGTTTCATCTACATGATTCACTTTCGATGATCGAGCCTTATTCTGGATCGCTTCATAATGAGGCAAAATAGCTTCAGAAGCACGGTCAATTACCTTCTGGATTGCCCCAAGACTGATAGGCAATCCAAGCACTGAGTGGCAAAAACCCTGACCCATCCTGCGGCTATTTCCTGCTATCCCCGCAAGGGTAAGTAATCACAAGATATCTCTGCACCGTCTTCCTAACTAGTGCTTCATATTCTATAACCTGCTGAAGCTGGGCAAACTTCAGTTGTATATCTAACGCCTGTTTTGCTTACTTGCCTTTATCCGCCTCCCTTATCCCTCTGAGCCTCTCAAAAATTACCACACCGCCAGCAAAAATAAAGTTTACTATGTACTGCTCAACGGTTTCAAGAAGTATCTGCTTTTGCTCTTCGGTAGGTTTGAAAGCAAGCTTCTCAATATTTCTTTGCAGTACTGTGTTTACATGCTACCTCAATATCTGCAAATATTCAAAGGCGGTCTGAATCTGAGTCCATAATTTTCAGTGGATGTCATGGTTGGAAATCCCATGAAGCTAGAGAGGCGGAAAGAATTTGTGTTGATGGTCGGTCTTCCTCGGTCCGGGAAATCAACTTACGTTAATCAGTATCTACCATCTCATCAGCTTGTATGCCCCGATGATATTAGAAAAGGGCTCGGCGTACGTCACGACAGGCGGCTTGAACCTTTCGTCTGGGCCGTCGTGGAAGCACAGATAAGAGCACTCATGGAAAGAGAACGGCCGGTTGTGTTGGATGCAACAAACACCATAGAGCAGGCCCGAACAAAATGGATAGAAATTGCAAAGAGTTACGGGTACAGCATCAAAATTGTCTGGATCGATACACCCCTTTCTGTATGCATGGAGCGAGCGAAACTCGATAACTTCCCGGAATCGGTCATGATCAGGATGTATCGGCAGCTTAAACGAGATCCACCTGTTCCGAAACCTGAAATTTACGAACTGGTACATATAAAATTTGACGAAGAGGAGCCGGAAAAACCGTGCACAACTGGGTGGAAATAAACCTGGACAATCTACGTCATAATTTTGAATTTATCCGCAAAATGGTTCATCCTTCGGCCGTCATGCCCGTGGTTAAAAGTGATGCCTATGGTCACGGTATGGTCGAAACGGCAAAGGCGCTTCGCGATGCTGGAGCAGAAATGTTTGCCGTCAGTAAGCTAGCAGAAGCTGTACGGCTTCAGGAAGTGGGCATCAAAGTTCCCATAATACTCCTTTCGGGTGTGATCGATGGCGAATATGAAGAAGCTCTAAATCGCGGGATAAGACCGGTGGTGTTCACATCCGAGCACCTGAAAAAGTGTCAGGAGACAGCCGAGCGCTACCGCAAAAACTTCCCAATTCACATAAAGCTGGACACCGGAATGGGGCGCCTCGGTTTTCGAATAGACAGGATAAACACCGTTCTTTCTATGGTTTCCACCTGTAAAAACGTGGTGATTGAAGGGATAATGACGCACTTTGCAGACGCCGACAGCGACGACCTATCCTATACCAGGTTTCAATGTGATCTTTTCCGTCGGGCAGTACAACGCTTCCAAGAAATGAATATCAGGCCAAGATGGGTACATGCATCCAACAGTGCCGCAACCTTTTTGTTCCCCGAAGCAAGATTTAACCTGGTACGTCCTGGTCTTGCCCTGTATGGGCCAACATTTTTTGCTCCCCAACTGTTGCCAGTTATGTCACTTAAGGCACGGGTGATTCAGGTAAAAGACGTTCCACCGGGAAGTCCTATAGGATATGGGCGAACTTTTACAACTCCTGAGAGGATGAAAATTGCCACCGTGTCGGTTGGATACTCGGACGGGTATCCTCGAGCACTGTCAAACAAAGGAGTCGTTCTCATCAGGGGACAGAGATGCCCGCTTGTAGGACGCGTATCCATGAATCTGATAACGGTCAATGTTTCCCATCTGAAAGAAGTCCGGGAAGGAGATGAAGTCGTCCTCATGGGATGCCAATCAGGTGCCTCTATTTTTGGTGATGATGTGGCAGATCTGGCCGGTACCATCAGCTACGAAATCTATTGCCGTATCGGGACAAATCCAGTAAAGCGCTTCCTGTCTGAGTCCAGCCAGTCGTAGAAAGGAGGAATTTAGATGGCACTGATTCGCGATCGTTTAACGGAATTGTTGACAAAATCTGTAATGGAGCTGCTTCCGCCTGGAATTCAGCTTGAGCCAGAAATAGAAATCCCCGCTCAAAAAGAACACGGTCATTACGCAACCAATGTTGCCATGATGCTGGCAAGACATCTTCGCAAAAATCCTCGAGCCATAGCCGAAGAAATTACAGCACATATAAACACAAGTGAGCCGGATTTTCTTGAAAAGGTGGAAATAGCAGGACCGGGTTTTATAAACTTTTTTGTTAAACCTCGGGCATTTGCAGAAACTCTTCCGGAAATAATTGAAGCTGGTTTTGATTATGGAAGGTCTGATATGGGAAAGGGAACCAGGATTCAGGTGGAGTTTGTAAGTGCAAATCCAACCGGACCTCTGCATATAGGACACGGCCGGGGGGCTGCCGTGGGAGACTCACTGGCCCGTATCCTCCAAGCCTGTGGATATGAAGTTGAAAGAGAATACTACATAAACGATACCGGAAAACAGATGGAGATACTGGGCCGAAGCCTTTATCTCCGATACCTCGAGCTACTTGGGAAAGATGTGAACTTTCCCGACGATCACTATAAGGGTTCCTACATGATTGATCTAGCCAGGCAACTCCTTGGCGAGAAAGGCCGAAGCCTGGAAAAATTACCAGAAGAAAAAGCCATCAACATCTGTGCAGAATATGCCGGCAACAAAATACTACAGGATATAAAGAATGACCTGGCAGAGTTTCGAGTTTTCTTCGATCGATGGTTCAGCGAAAAATCTATTCACGACAGTGGTGAAGTAAAAGAAACGATAGAATTCCTGAAACAGAGGGGTTTCCTTTACGAAAAAGAGGGTGCCACATGGTTCAAGAGCACCGCATTCTCAGATGAAAAAGACCGTGTTGTGGTGCGCAGCAATGGTGCAACGACTTACTTCGCTGCGGACATTGCTTATCATTGGAACAAGCTCAAACGTGGTTTTGATACGATAATCGACATCTGGGGCGCGGATCATCACGGATACGTGCCTCGAATGAAGGCAGCCGTCAAGGCCCTCGGATACAATCCAGAACAGCTTCAGGTAATCCTCGTGCAACTGGTAAATCTGCTCCGCGCCGGAGAGCAGATAGCCATGTCAACCAGAGCCGGCAAGTTTGTAACACTCAGGGAAGTTATGGACGAAGTCGGTGTTGACGCCGCCAGGTACATCTTCCTGACCCGCCGATCGGACAGTCACCTCGACTTTGACCTGGAAGTGGCAAAACAGCAGAGTAACGAGAATCCAGTTTACTATGTGCAGTACGCCCACGCTCGCCTTTGCAGCATTTTCGAAGTGGCAAGAGAACGGGGAATTAATTTTGACGAAAGGAATATTCCTGAATTAGGCCTGCTGGACCAGCCACAGGAAACCACCTTGATACAACTTTTGGGAGAATTTCCGTACGTAGTGCAATCGAGTGCAAAGTTCCTTGAACCCCATCGCATATCTTATTACCTTCACGACCTGGTATCGTCTTTCCATTCTTACTACAACTATCATAGAATAATCGGTGAAAACCCATTGCTTACTCATGCAAGGCTTTACCTCGCACGGGCACTTCAGATAGTCATTAAAAATGCGCTGGACCTTTTGGGAGTATCAGCACCGGAGAAGATGTGAAAACGGGGTTCCAGAAAGGAAATAAGAAGAAAGGGATTCGCTTTGAGCTCACCATCCCTCAGGCTTTACTTCTCGGGGCAGTTATCTGCGGGTTGATGCTCTGGATGTTTGGTCTTGGGCTTACGGTCGGAAGAGGTATTTCTCCTGACACCGGGGAAAAAACAAAAAACCTTCTTCAAAAAGCGGCTATAAAGCTGGGTTACAAACCGGCTGCTCCACTCTTGCCTCCTTCATATTCTAAGGCCATAGAGGAAGCAGAAAAGATGGAGCTTTCTCTGACGTACCACAAAGCCCTCACCACACCTGCACCTCCTTCACGTAAAACACTAAAACCTAAACCTGAGCCTGAGCCTGAAGAGGAACCCAAAGAAATATCCGATGAGGAAAATACCGGGACGGCTGGATTTACTGTGCTGGTGGCGTCTTTCAAAGAGCCGAAAAATGCATCCAATCTCGAAAGAATCCTTAAATCAAAAGGATACCCTGTTACAAAACAGACTGTTAAAATAAAAAATGTAACATGGCATCGTGTCCTGGTTGGCAATTTCGAGACCAGGGAAGATGCGCTTAGGTTTGTAGAGTTATTTAACAAAAAGGAAAAAATGGAAGGCATAGTGATCCAAAGGTAAGAGGAAAAGATGAGTCAAAATCAGGATGGTGAAACTGAAAGAAAGGGCAGACAGCCGGATCCTTTGCTGGAAGTATTTTTCGATCCGTCGGTACCCCTTCCGGAAATTTGCTGGGAAACGGTACCCCACTATGTTGATCCTTACACGGTATGGAACGGATATGACGAAAATGTTCACGGCTGGGTCTTCGTCTGGTACCCGGTGAGAGACCCTTTAACCGGTAGGTCTTTTCAGGAGTTCGAGCGGGCACAGTACTTTCACAACGATCTTGTGCGAATACTCAAAGAGATGAGGTGTTGGCCCTTGTGGGGCAGTCGCCGACATCAAAAGAGAATGGTAGCCTTTGCTTTGCTTCAGCTTTACTGCGAGGTAGGTGATAATCCTTTTTGTCAGTTATAAAAGGTCGCAGATGATAGCTGTAGGCAATTCAACAGTCAGGATTGGAACCTCCGGATGGAATTATCGACACTGGAAAGGAAAGTTTTACCCGGAGAATCTGCCAATGCGCAGATGGCTGGAATTTTACGCCGAACACTTTGACACTGTAGAGTTAAACGCTTCCTTTTACAGGCTTCCTTCTGAAAAAACGGTCAAAGGCTGGAAGACTCGAACACCCGCCGACTTTCTGTGGTCAGTAAAAGCACCGCGAAAGATAACCCATATAGCAAGGCTGAGGGGTGTTCATGAATATCTGGAAGAATTCCTGAAAAGAATGGAGCTTCTTGAAGAAAAGCTCGGTCCTGTTCTCTTTCAGCTTCCACCCAGTCTGAAATATGACCATAAGGTACTGGAAGATTTTGGTCATCTCGTTAAAAAATTAAAGTATCCTGTGCTAGAGGTGCGCAACAAATCATGGCTCATTGATGACTGCATTGAAACACTGAAATCCTGTAACATTGCATTATGCATATCCCATTCCTCGGGACGTTTTCCATGCTTCGACGAAGTGCTTACTGCAAATTTTGTGTATATTCGTTTTCACGGTCCAGACAAACTTTATGCTTCCAGATATGGAGACAAAAGACTAGAAGAATGGGCAGAGAAGATTAAAGCCTGGAACTTACCCACTTTTGTTTATTTCAACAACGATTTTGAAGGCTATGCGTTAGAAGATGCCTCTACCTTGAAGCAGTTGCTTTCACGTCAGGAAGTCTCTTGTAAATCTCGCTAACCAGCAGCTCAGCAGCCTTCACGCACCGCGGACCTGGACGAGAAAATAGAAACTCATCCACCATGATAACTCTTCCTTCCCTGACCGCTCTTAGCAATCTAAAATGAGGTCTCTTATCAAGCGATCCCGGATGGGGGTTCATTGGACCACGCTGTACAATGTAGAAATCGGGATCTTTGGCCAACAGGGCTTCCACGCTGTATTGAACCAGCTTCTTGTTGACATCAACAATGTTTACGAGACCCGCAACGGATAATATTTCATTTACAATCGAAGCCCTGCCGGCAGCAGTAAGAGGCGATTTTCTAACCTCGTAAAATACAGTGTATTTCCTTCCCAATCGGGCAGCATGTGAATGGACATTTTCCAGCTTTTTGCGCAGATTGTTAACAGTGGTTTCCGCTTCTTCCAGCATACCCACTGCTATTCCCAGGCGCTTCATTGTGTTGAATATCATCTCAAAGTTTTTGGGAGCAAAAGCCGCAACGGGTATGCCCGCATCGGCTATACGAACAAGCTCAGGACACCGGCGTTTCTGAGCTACCGTCGTAATGACAAGATCCGGCTGAAGTGAAATTATTAGTTCCACATTGGGTTTCATGTGGGTGCCGACGGAAGGCAAGCTAAGGGCCGGTTCAAAATAGGCGTCTGCCTTCGTACGAGCCACAACGTGATGCCCTGCACCAATGGCAAAAAGCATTTCCAGAAAAGCGCCGTAGAGGGGAACAACGCGCTGAGCAGGTTTAGAAAGCTGCACGACTTTCCCGGTGTCGTCCACAAATCTGATTTCTTCTGCAACCGAACACGCAGTTCGGTACCAGAATAATAACCATATCAAAAACAAAACCGGCAAAGACTTCTTCACTTTTAAACCCCTTACTGCTTTAGTCTATTTTCACTTCACGCTAATATTCATTCATGTCGACTCCTTACCTATAACGAAAAAACGGCCCATCAACAATGGTTTTGACAAAACAATGCCGAAAGCCATTTTTCCTCTCGCTGTTGCGTGGCAAGCTTGACACATTTCGGGCTAGCTATAGAATGCTCAAACAATTTTTAGTTGTGGTTGATGATGATAAAATCTGGTACTGGCAGGATCACAAACGTGTTAGTACTCGTGGTTATAAATGCGTAATGCAAAATAGAGAGCAAGGAGAGAATGGTATGTCAACGGTTGCTGAGAAAATCAGAGAATTGAGAGAGCGCGAAGAAAAGATCAAGCAAATGGGCGGCCCCAAAGCGGTAGAAAAACAGCACGAAAGGGGAAAATTAACCGCTCGGGAGCGCATTGATTACTTCTTCGATCCCGGTACATTTCGCGAACTGGATATGTTTGTAAAACACCGAGGTACCCTCTTTGGATTGGACAAAATGGAAATACCGGCCGACGGTGTTATCACCGGCTACGGTAAGGTGAACGGACGGGAAGTATTTGTTTTTTCGCAGGATTTCACTGCCCGTGCTGGAACCCTTGGTGAAATGCACGCAAAGAAAATATGCAAAGTTATGGACCTTGCCCTGAAGACGGGAAAGCCTCTGGTTGGGTTTAACGACTCGGGCGGAGCGCGCATCCAGGAGGGAGTTGATGCCCTTTCAGGGTACGGCCAAATTTTCTACAGGAACGCCATTGCGTCGGGGGTTATACCTCAGATTTCGGCAATTATGGGCCCTTGTGCAGGTGGAGCCGTTTACTCACCGGCTATGACCGATTTTGTTTTCATGGTCAAAAACACCAGTTACATGTTCATAACGGGCCCAGACGTGGTCAAATCGGTGTTGGGAGAGGTCATCACCCATGAAGAGCTAGGTGGTGCAATGGCTCACTGCGCAAAGAGCGGAGTAGCTCACTTCGCCTGCGAAAACGACAAGCACGCCATAGACATGATCAAAAAGCTGCTGAGTTACTTGCCAGATAACAATCTCGAAGATCCACCCTATGTTCCTCCGACCGATAATCCCGATCGCCCCTGCCCTGCCCTCGATTCTATAATCCCCGACAACCCTATGGGCGCTTATGATATGAAAGACATCATCAGGGAAATTGCCGATGATGGCGAATTTTTTGAAATTCACGAGCATTACGCACCAAACATAGTGGTTGGATTTGCAAGACTCGACGGCCATCCTGTGGGAATTATTGCAAATCAACCAAAGGTTCTTGCGGGGTGTCTTGATATAAACTCTTCTGACAAGGCTACTCGATTCATTCGCTTTTGCGATGCTTTCAATATCCCACTTCTGACCATAGCCGACGTCCCGGGGTATCTGCCCGGCAAGGATCAGGAATGGGGCGGAATTATAAGACATGGCGCAAAGTTATTGTGGTGCTATTCCGAGGCCACGGTACCAAAGGTAACCCTTATCGTTCGTAAAGATTACGGAGGTTCCTACCTGGCCATGTGTTCGCGTGACCTCGGAGCGGATATAGTGCTTGCATGGCCCACTGCGGAAATTGCCGTTATGGGTGCGGAAGGTGCCGCGAACATCATATTCCGCAAGGAAATTAAGGAAGCACCAGACCCAGAAGCAAAGAGAAAAGAAAAAATCGAAGAATATAGGAAACTTTTATATAATCCATACATTGCCGCTTCTCGTGGTTACATAGACGGGGTAATTGTGCCTAGTGAAACCCGATTGCGCATTATTGAAGCCTTTGAAGTACTTAGAACTAAAAAGCAAGCCCTGCCGCCGAAAAAACACGGAAATATTCCTGTGTAGTTGTTATTCGGTTGAGTTTGTGATTAATTTCAGGAGCGTCACATTATGGACGCTCCTTTTTTGACATGAAAGGAACATGAAGATGTCAGAGGAAGTTGCGTTCGGCAAGTGGTTGACAGAGCTACGACGTCACTTTCATAAATATCCAGAGCTCGGCTATCAGGAGATAAAGACTTCCCAGAAGATAAGAGAGATACTTACAGAATTGGGCGTTCCCTTTATCTACCCTGTGGCTGAAACCGGGGTAGTCGCTTTTTTAAAAGCCCGATCAGACGGGCCGGTCAGGGCTTTTAGAACGGACATGGACGCCCTGCCCATTGAAGAGCAAAATAATGTATCATACCGATCCAGACATCAGGGCATAATGCACGCTTGTGGCCACGACGGACACATGGCAATCGCTCTTGGGATTGTGAGGAAACTCGTTGAGCTAAAGTGGACCGAAAAGGGCAGAGGAAAAATTCTTTTCATCTTTCAGCCTGCTGAAGAAGGTGGAGCCGGAGCTGCTAGGATGTTGGAAAGTGGCGCTTTGGAAGATGAAAACGTGGAAGCAATCTATGCCTTTCACCTGAATCCAGGGCTTGATCTGGGAAAAGTTGGAGTTGCAAAGGACGTAAGCAATGCCGCATCTGATATGTTTGAGATAAAAGTCGTCGGAACGGGAGGGCATGGCGCTCATCCTCACGTTGCAACGGATGTCATACTGACCACAGCCGATGTGATAACAAAAACGCACCACATCGTTTCCAGGTCAATAAATGCCCTGGATTCAGCGGTTGTATCGGTTGGTTCAGTCCATGCCGGTTCTGCTCCTAATGTGTTACCATCTGAGGCCGTGATTGCCGGAACGATCAGAACTTTCCGGGAGGAAGTTCGTAAACACATACAGGACACAATGAAAGAAATATGCAGCGGGATTGCAGCTTATTCTCGGTGCGACATAAAAGTGTCCTTTACGCCCGGATACCCACCTGTCGTAAACGACGGAAAGCTGGTAAAAAGGGTGAAAAAAATCGCCGGCAGTGTTTTGGGAAGAAACAAGGTTCAGACAGAAGCGCCGCGTATGGGTTCGGAAGATTTTGCCTACTTTGCTCAAAAATGGCCCGGTGTGTTCATCTATCTGGGTTGTGCTTTTCTCGATGAACCTATCAAAAGGCTTCTTCACTCACCGCTCTTTGATTTTGATGAGCGTGCACTTGAGATAGGGGTGAGGCTGGGAACCGAGCTCCTTCTCTCACATGACGAACTTTAAGGGAGCAAATACCAGAATGATCCCTTACTGGGCCATGCATTTTGAAAAGCTTGTAGCAGAAAATCCGCTCATTGCCCTGCTTCTATCTTTTTGGGCTGGGGTGCTTGCTAGTTTTACCCCTTGCACATACCCGGTTATCCCTTTGACCGTTGCATTTTTGGGCCACCATATTTCCGGCAGCAAAGGCTCATCAATCTTAGTTTCATTTGCTTATGCCACGGGGCTTGCTACGGTTTACACAGCCCTTGGAGTAATGGCCGCAACAACGGGCATTATTTTTGGTTCCTGGGCAGGGAATTATGTCCTCTACATTGCTGTTGGCAATGTATGTTTGCTTGCAGCTCTCGTCATGCTTGACGTAATTCAACTTCCGATCCCTTCTTTCATGACTTCACTCACATCAAAGAGTTCTGTCAAAGCGAGCAACATACTGGGAGCTTTCACCATGGGGGCAACCTCTGCCCTGATTATTGGTCCCTGCACTACGCCCGTTCCTGGGGCATTGTTGGCTTTGGCTGCAAGTGGCAAAAATATCATGCGAGCCACATTGTTTTTTCTTGCCTTCTCGTACGGCCTCTCATTTCTTGTCATTCTCGCCGGCTTGTTCGGTGGAGTACTCGCAAAACTGCCGAAATCAGGTCAATGGCTTTTGAAGATCCAACGGTTTTTTGCTCTTATCATGATTGTTGTAGCCGAATATTTTCTAATTAAGGCCGGGAGGATGGTAGGACATTAGGTGACCCCGGTGTAGCAGCCCAACCATTTTTGATAAATGCGCAAAAGGAGGGTAGTCTTGCGTAAGGTGTTTGTGCTGATGGCTCTTTTCATGTTGGGGATTGGGATTGTAGTCGCAATCTGGAAAAATTCCCCTGAATATGAAGAGGTTGACTTATCCATGCCCATGACGCCTACGGGAAACGAGAAAGCTCCGAATTTTAGGCTTCCTAGATTGTTCGGCGGCTATGTGGAACTAAAAGAATTCAGGGGACAGACCCCGGTGCTTCTCTATTTTTGGGCTACCTGGTGTCCTTCTTGTCGGGAGGTAAAACTCAAGGTTGATAAGCTGAGAGAGGAAATAGATAGGAAACGCTTAGCAATTCTTGCCATAAATATTGGTTCGAATGACCCTCTGGATCGTGTAGTCGATTATGTAAAACATAATCCATTTGCTGTACCAGTTTTGTATGACCGAAAGAGTGAAATCAGCACTACCTACGGTGCATTCGGTGTTCCGCTTTTCGTGCTTATAAACCGTGAAGGAAAGATCGTTTATTGGGGGCATCAACTGCCCGACGTAAAAAAATGGTTGAACACAACTCAAAGAGGCTAGACCATGAAAGATATTCTTGCTGTAATAATGGCCGGTGGCAAAGGAGAAAGATTAAGACCCCTCACACAGGACCGTTGCAAGCCGGCGGTGCCTTTTGGAGGAATTTATCGACTAATCGATATTCCTTTAAGCAACTGCATAAATTCCGGAATTTATAAGATCCTCGTCTTTCCGCAGTATAAATCTCAGTCTCTAGTTGATCACTTAGAAGACGGTTGGCTGCATCTCTTTTCAAGGCCCCTCGGGCACTATATGAAAATCGTGGCTCCTCAGCAGAGATATGGGGAATACTGGTACAAGGGCACGGCCGACTCTGTTCGTCAGAACCTCTATCTCATTGAACGTGATATTTGTTCTCATATTCTTATCCTTTCCGGAGATCATGTCTATAAGATGAATTACGACCTGTTCAAGCGCTTTCACGAGGAAAAGAATGCCGACGTAACCATAAGCCTTCTTGAAGTGGACATAGAAATCGGCAGCGAATTCGGGATAGCCAGGGTTGATGAAGATTTGCGCATTGTTGAGTTTGAAGAAAAACCGCAACATCCTGCTCCTATACCAGGCGATTCCTACAGGACGCTGGCATCTATGGGCATTTACATATTTCGAAAGGAGGTGCTGAAAGAAGCTCTTTCCGATCCGGGCATGAGCGATTTTGGAAAAGACATCATACCTCAACTAATAAAATCGTGTCGGGTATTCGGCTACCCCTACCGTCGCTTTAACGCTATTACTGACTTCGCCTGGCACGATCCTGAGAGCGGTGGGATAAGAAAAAAGATAAAAACAGAAAGAACTCGTGATTCATCTTACTGGCGGGATGTCGGCACGCTGGATGCCTATTGGAACGCCAACATGGATCTTACAGGTGTAGACCCTTTTTTCAATCTCTACGGTGAATTGTGGCCGATTCGAACGTATTGCAGGCCATATCCACCGGCAAAATTTGTTTTCAGCGAAGTACATGGTTCAACACCCAGAATTGGAACGGCCTTCGATTCTCTCGTCTCCCCTGGATGTATCATAAGCGGAGGGATAGTGCGCCATTCGGTGTTGTCTTACAATGTGTTTGTTCATAGCTGCGCTGAGGTGGATGAATCGGTAGTGCTGGACAATGTGGAAATAGGTAGAAACTGCCGTATAAAAAAAGCAATCATAGATAAAGACAACAAAATACCGCCTGGAACGTGCATCGGGATTAACCCGAAGGAAGACAACAAATATTTCAGGGTAACTCCCAGGGGCATTGTGGTCGTGCCTAAAGGATATTTTCAATAGATGCATTTTTTTGCGAAAAGGAAAGTTTTGATGCAATTCAAACATGGGGGAAATCGTGGGCAGACCGTTCCGACCATCTAATTCCTCAGTATAAATAGTAATTCGTATCTCCAGGAAAAAACTGGAGTGTCAAATAGTTACGTAACGATTTTCCTTAACCTCTCATTGTCAGGCATTATACCCAAAACCGCTACTGGGAAATCAAACCGCCTGGAAAAGGAGATAACCGACTTTGATTTCCGGAGACCCTTCCTGTAGGAAATGGTAGCCATCTTTGAATCAGATTTTTTCTTAAATCTTTTGTAAATTACTACAATAGAGGGAAGATGGGGCGTAGAAAGGTTTCCATCACATCCAATCGCAACGACAAGTGGTCCCAACTAAGAGGGGCATTGAAAAAGGTTTTAACCAAGGGGCAGTATGACCTGTGGATTGCGCCTCTTCACTTCCTTGGTTTTCAAGATGGTACGCTCCTTCTGGGATGCCGCAACAATTTCCACATACAGTGGCTAAGAGAGCGGCTGGAAGAAAAAATCAAAAAAGTCATGAAAACGGTTTTGCCGGAAGCACATTCAATTCAATATGAAATAATCTCCGAAGATCTGGACGACCCAGAAGATGACGTGGAAGAAGACGCTCGCGGCGAATCGGAAGAACAAAACAGAAGCAACATTCCCCGTCAGATTTCCTTTCAGGATTTACTGCAGCTCAGGCCGTCACCGTTTAATCCACGGTTTACCTTCGATCACTTCGTCGTGGGCGAATGTAACCATCTGGCTTACGCTTCTTCTATGGCCATTGCCACGGGACATTCATTCCATGTTTCTTCTGTTTACCTGCTTTCTGATTCGGGCCTGGGGAAAAGTCACCTCTCTCATGCCGTTGGAAATTATGTAATTCGCAGGAATCCGCGCCTCAGGGTCCGCTACGTTACGGCCGAGCAGTTTGCAAACGAAATGATAGCAGCCATTAAAAAGGACAAAATGGATATCTTTAAGCGAAAGTATCGTGAAGACTGCGACATATTACTTCTTGAGCGAGTTGAATTCTTAGGCGGCAAACAGAAAATCCAGTCGGAGCTTATCTACACAATAGATGAACTGCTGGACAGAGGCAAAAAAATCGTTTGCACAGGCACCAAACTTCCTCGTGACATACCCGGGTTGCACGAAGAACTTAGATCAAGATTGTCAGGGGTTCTCCTTGCCCCTATTGACCACCCAGATTTTGAAACCCGTCTTAAAATACTTCAGAAAAAAGCTGCGCTAGAGCGGGTGAATATACCACCTAGGGTTCTTGAATACCTAGCAGGAACAATTGAAGGAGATGTGCGAAAACTTGAAAGCTGCCTGGTCGGGCTCGTCGCAAAGAGTAACATCCTGAATACACCTATAGATTTATCTCTGGCAAGGGATGTGGCAATGACCGTTCTGGACAGGCTTCCAAAGGTCAACATATCCCTGATTCAGGATCTGGTATGCGAAGCCTTCAGGATAAGCAAGGAAGACCTTGTATCCCCCAGCAGGAAAAAGAACGTGGCTTTGGCCAGGAAGATAGCTTTTTACTTGTGCAGGGAATATACGAAAGAAACCTATCAGTCTATTGGTGAGGCTTTCTGTCGAAATCACAGTACGGTAATTTACGGTGTAAAGAGTGTTCAACAGGCGCTGGATTCTGGAAAACACGGAACAATCCAGAAACATGTGGATTTTCTTTCCAGAAAGCTAAAAACTAGATGTGCCCTGGGCCCTTTTTAAGGTAACTACAAAAGTCCCTCCGGAACTGTTTGGACAACTTGTTAATAAGAAGGCTCATTTGAGAAGCAAATAATTCCGCTGAATTTTCATTCGTAGCGTCGTGATAAAAAATGTACTTTTTCTTGAATAAAAGCCTTGAAGTCGGCTTGTTGGTCTTCGTTCGCCACACCTGCATAAAAACCGTAAGTTCCGCACGATATCGCCCTCGGGCAACACGGTTCCAAACCCATTTTTCAATCCGCCCCGATACATTCAACACAGCAGGTATGTTGAGGTTCTGCACCGCCGCCGCATAAAAACAGCTTTCTTCATTGAGATCTCTTACAAGACAATCGGCAAGGATTTTACCTGGTCTGGCAACCCAGTAATTCCTGGCAGATTGGCTTATGCCAAACTCTCCCGCTTTTACGACCATCCCATCTTTATTGTAAGGAGAATCCGCATCGAAATCCCACACCGCAATTGTTATCGGCTGCTCCATGTGCGAACAGAGTGCATCACAAGCGCTTGTAACATCATAGGAAATGGTATAGAAAACGGGCGCTTCTTCGTTTAAAAACAGGCCCCCACCACACCCTGCAAAGCAAAAAATACAAAATAGCCCTAAGATCGCCACGCTGAATGGACGCGACACTATCTTCCCACCTCTTCGTCAAAGGGTTCATAAGGTTTGTGTCTGATAAATATTCGACCTGGAGATTTCCCTATTTCTCCAAGAGTCAATCTGAACTCATCCAGCACTTCCCGCATTTTCCGAAAGGTAACCAGCATCTCCACATTAAGATCATTAACAGTCTGATTTAACGCAACGAGGTTTTGCCTCAATTCCGCCATTGTAGTGTTCCAGGCGGAAACGTCCAGGGACCTTGCAACCTCCCTAAAAGCTTCGGTAGTATCTTCAATTCCCGCAACTATTTCCCATAACTTGTGGTCAGAAGCTATTTGGCTGAATTCACCTGTAATTTTCTTCAGGTTCCTCAAATTCTCTTCAAACAAAACCAGCGACCCCATAAGATGTTTGTTGGTGGCAAATTCTCTTAGATCGATCGTTGTCTTCTGTAATTCACTCAGAAATGACTTTAAATCGAGGTCTATCAACTTGCTATAGAGCCTTTCCGCAGCGAGTTTTATTGCAGTAATTTCTGATGGGTAACTCCTTATCAGCGGATAAGGAGGTTTAAAGCTGATTTTCGGAGTGAGCAAATTCACATCCTCCGGTGCCTTATCTATTTCTAAAAACCTCAGCCCCGTTATTCCTTGCTCGCGTAGGCGCACAACAAGGGTATCGTCAACGGGAAAGTCGGGTTTTAGAAAGAGCAATACTTCCACCAGTCGTCCGTCCGGGGCTATGCTTACCCGTCCAACCCTGCCAATTGGGACACCTCGATAGTTGACAATAGCATCCTCTTGAAGCCCCTTTACGGATTCATCAAAATAGGTCACGTAGGTTTTGTGTTTTTCGAAAAAACGAAAAAAACCTACCCACAGGACAAGAGCCACGGATATTGTTAGCCCCGCTATAACAAAGAACCCAACGTATAGAGGCTGTATTTTCCTGGGCATTTGCTGAAGCTCCCTTAATGCCTAAAAAAATCTCTGACCGCAGGGTGCGAATGTTCTTTCAATTCTCCAACTGTACCGGAAGCTATGACTCCCTTTACACTTCTATCAAGCATGATGCAGTGGTCAGATATTCTTTCTATGCTTACCAGTTCGTGTGTTACGACAACCAGGGTTATATTCAGCATTTCGTTCAGCTCCATTAACAAGCTGTCAATCTCACGTGCCGTGAGGGGATCAAGTCCAGCTAAGGGTTCATCGCAAAAAACCAGTGGAGGGTCCAACACCAGGGCGCGGGCCAGTCCAGCCCGTTTCTTCATTCCACCACTCAGTTCCGACGGCATATAATGGGCAAAATCCGCAAGTCCCACCATTTCTAATTTTAAATAAACCATGTCCCTGATCCAGCTTTCAGGCCAATTGGTCGATTCTCTCAACGGAAAGGCCACATTGTCGAAAACGGAGAAAGAGCCAAGGAGTCCGCCGGCTTGAAAGAGCACCCCCATTCTGGTACGAATTTCCTTCGGAAAATTCATATCCCATACGTCAACATCGAAAATAAACACCTTACCGTCCATGGGCTCCAGCAAACCTGTTAAACACCTGAGAAGCGTGCTTTTTCCGCATCCGCTGGTTCCAAGTATTGTAACAATCTGTCCTTTTTTTACCGCAAATGAAACTCTTTCAAGAATCGGATGGCCTGAATACCCCACCGATAAGTTGCTAACCCGTACTATTTCTTCTCCATCCAAAGAGCTTTTACCAGTTAAAGACATGAGCAAGCACCGTAACGAAAGCATCTGCAAGAATTATAAAAAAAAGCGCCTTGATGACAGCTTCGGTGGTTTGACGCCCCACGCTGTCGGCACCATGCTCGGTTGCCAGCCCCATATAACAACCCGTTACACCAACAATGAAAGCAAAAAAAATGCTTTTTAAAAACCCCACCCACACATCAGCAACGGTAAGAATCCCATAAACCTCTCGCATGAACGATCTCGGCGACACTTCAAGGCTCAGATAGCCAACCGTCATGCCCCCAAGTAAGCCCGTAAAAAAGGACCAAGCCGTCAGCAATGGACCTGCAATCAGACTACTTCCTGTTTTGGGAATTACAAGGAAATCAAAAATATCTACATTCAGAGTTTTAAGGGCGTCGAGCTCTTCGTTTATTTTCATTGTTCCTATTTCAGCGGTAAAAGCCGATGTGGTGCGTCCGGCCATGAGTATGGCCGTAATAAGGGGACTCAGCTCTCGAACCATTGCGAGAGCAACAAGATCGGCAACGAAAATGTTGGCACCAAACTGCCGAAGCTGAACGGATGCCTGGAATGCGGTAACAAGTCCGATAAGGAAGCTCATCACCCCCACAATCGGCATTGCTCCTGCGCCAACATGTTCAATGTTGAAAAGCCACTCCTCCACTCTGAAACGTCGAGGGCGAAAAACTAGCCCGACGACCCCCTCCGTCAAACGACCTACAAAGGAGGCTATAGTCACACTTTCTCGGCAAAGTCGAAAGACCCAATGTCCCGCTCCTTCCAGCAAGCGTGTCAGCCAGGACACCTTTGTGGAAGGTTGTTCATGAAAAGCAAATTTTGCCCTAAAAACATCGAAAGTTGCAGAAAACTGCGAACCCTTAGCCGGATCCTCCCACCTCAGGTGTAACTCTACACCTCTCTCGGCACACAGAAACTCCACGCGGCGGATAAAAACAAAGATGGCTGCACCGGGCGCAACTGCCGGTCCGATCACGAGTTCAATGGAACCGGTTTTTCTTGTTTCTATGAAGTTCTTAATGGCTAACCAGAAACGGCGGAGCTCATCATGAGAGGAAAGCCTTTCAAGATAAAAAACACCTTCTGACATTCACACGCTGCTTTGAACCGTTAGGACGGAACGCCATAAGGCTTTCCGTCAGTTTTGATTCATCTTGCTTCTCAAAACTCCCGAACACTTGAACGTAACCACCCTTCTTGCAGGCAGGATCATGGGATCTCCTGTCTGGGGGTTCCTCCCCCTTCTCTGGCTCTTTGAGCGAACCGAAAACTTACCGAAACCGCTTATGAGCACGTCTTCCCCGTTTTCGAGAGTTTGCTTTATGATCTCAAACATGGTCTCTACAATACGGGCACAATCACTTTTTGTCAGCTTTCCTCGAGCACACCTGAAAAGCCTCTCAACAATGTGAGCCTTTGTAACGGTCATTACACCCCTCCCGTGAATGAAAGCATCCAGAAGCAGAAAGCAAGAAAGCAATAACAGAAAGACGGCGATTTCTCAAGTGAATTCATGATGTTGATCAAAATATCGCCCTGATGGCCAATCCGATGCCGCTCGTAACAAAATCCTTGACTCTGCCTCAAAGCATGACCTTGCCTCAATTCCACTTTCTATGCAACAATTGGGTGTGCAACGGAGCTATATCCCTAGAGGTGGAGAAAGATCTAATGATTCCGACGTTTTCAACGGTTCGTCGGTACTTAATCGACCCGCCTAAAATACACTTTCTCACCTTCATTATAGAAGCCTACGAAGGGGTTGCGGTGGTTACTACCGAAGACAGAAAAGCGGGAATAGTTCGGCTGGAGATTTCGCCGGGGCAGGAAAATATAATTGACGAAATCGTTGCAAGGGAGGGGAAAGAACTTGGAATGAAGGAAATAGTCGCGGAAAAGAAGGGCAACAGCGAGGTCCTATGAGACAATCCAGTGCAGTGAAAGCAAAAGCCGAAAAGATGGCTTCAAAACTGTTGTATGTACACACCTTCGGGTGCCAGATGAATGAATATGATTCCCTCAGGGTGCAGAGATTGCTCGGACTTGAAGGATACGCCGTTACGGAAAACCCAAAGGAAGCCGACATCATTTTTGTGAACACATGCTCCGTGCGAGCAAAGGCCGAGCAAAAAGCGTATTCTCTACTTGGCAGGCTCAAGGGCATAAAGGTTCGTAATCCTAATGCGCTGCTGGTAGTGGGTGGTTGTGTGGCAGAACAACAGCGTGAGAAAATCATTGAGCGTTTTCCTCACGTGGATCTGGTCATAGGTACGAGGGCAATATCCAGATTGCCCGACATGATAAAAGAAGTTCGAAGAACCAGAACCCAAAAATGGTTATTCCCGGAAAGTGAGGAATCATGCGGTATGGAATGGCTCGATTCTTCCTCGCCGATGTGGAAAACGGGAATTGTCGCATCAGTAACGATTATGCAAGGGTGTGATAATTTCTGCACCTATTGCATTGTTCCCTATGTCAGGGGCAGAGAGCGAAGCAGGGCGCCGCAGGAAATAATAGCTGAGATACGGAGCCTCACCGCCAAAGGCGCAAAGGAAGTTTTACTGCTGGGGCAAAACGTAAATTCTTACGGTAAAAATCTTGATCCACCGATTTCCTTTTCGGAACTTATAAAAATGATCGCCTCTGAAACCGACGTGCTACGCATAAGGTTTACCACATCCCACCCGAAAGATCTTACGGAAGATCTTATGAAGTGTTTTGCCGAAGTGCCTGAATTATGCCCTCAGCTTCACCTGCCCTTCCAGGCCGGCTCAGATAGGATCCTTAAAAAAATGAACCGCAAGTACACCCAGACCGAATACCTCAGAAAAATTGAGCGATTGCGCGATATCAGGCCTGATATTTCTCTATCAGCCGATGTTATGGTCGGATTCCCCGGAGAAAGGGAAGAGGATTTCCTGGAAACCCTAAAGGTTGTGGAAAGCGTTCAGTTCGACAATCTATTTTCTTTCAAGTACTCGGATCGCCCCTTCACCGTGGCATCGCGCATGGAACCCAAGGTTGATGAAAAAACGAAATCTAGGTGGCTGAGCACACTGCAGGCACTTCAGGCTGAAATAACACTCAAGAAGAACCTTGCGGAAGTTGGGTCGTTACGTGAAGTACTCGTAGAAGGAAAAAGCAAAACCGGTAGAGGCCAGCTAACCGGCAGAACCCCTCAGGGAAGAATAGTAAATTTTGTCGGTCCATCTTCCCTTGTGGGCAAGATTGTTGCCGTAAGAATCGTTGAAGGTTATGCTCATTCGTTAAAAGGTAAACTTATAGAGGAGTGACATAAAAATTTTTAACAACTTTATCAAAGGGGAAGACCCATGCTCTACGAAATGACTGTATCAGAGCTTGTTATGGATCCGCAAACAAACACCCCCATTGTGGTGTTGCGGGAAAAAGACGGAGAAAGAACCCTGCCCATTTGGATAGGAATTATGGAAGCAACGGCAATTGCTATGCAAATGGAAGACATTCAGTTTCCCCGCCCCATGACACATGATCTGATGAAAAATATCCTGGAGCATTTAAGTGCGGAAGTCACGAGAATCGAAGTTCATGACCTCAGGGATAATACTTATTTCGCCTGGATTTGCCTGAATGTGAACGGCAAAGAAACGCAGGTGGATGCTCGTCCAAGCGATGCCATTGCTTTGGCGCTCCGTACGGGATCTCCAATTTTCGTAAGGGACAGGGTTTTTCGAAAGTCCGCAAAATCTCAGCCCTCCGAACATCCGCCAGTTGTAAGTGCTGAGGACCGCGATCGCCTTGCCAAACTCCTCGAGGATATGGATCCAGAAGAGTTCGGAAAATACAAAATGTAGTACCTCGGTCGCAGCAACGTCTTTTGTGCTACACATCTCGGAATAAAACAAGTACTTTATTATAGAAAGAAGTGGAGAAGGATGTTTTCAGTAGTAATCGCCAACGGCTTCCACGAAGGAGGTATGAGCATGAGCAGGAGGTCAAAACCTGAAGAGCTGACAATTACCCAGGATGGTCGCATTATGATCGGAAAGGCTGAAAGGGATGGTATTGAGACAGTGTGGGACCGTTACCAGAAACAGCTACCTCAGTGCGGATTTTGCGAGTTGGGGTTGAGTTGTCGGAACTGCGCGATGGGCCCATGCCGCATTGACCCTTTTGGAGAAGGCCCTCAGAAGGGGGTTTGCGGAGCTGATGCTGACATTATTGTCGCCAGAAATATCGGGAGGATGATTGCCGCTGGAGCGGCAGCACATTCGGACCATGGCCGAGACCTATTGGAAATTCTTAGGGCTGTTGGTGAAGGTAAGGCGCCGGGTTATAAAATAAGCGACGAGGGAAAGCTGCGCCGTATTGCCGTAGAATTGGGTATTGAACCGGAGGGAATGGACACACTGGAGCTGGCCGTTAAGGTAGCGGAACAGCTTGAAGAAGACTTCGGTACACGCAAAAAAATGATTTCCTTTGTAAGCCGTGTCCCTGAAAAGAGACGCAAGGTCTGGGAAAATCTTGGAATTATGCCAAGGGGAGTTGACCGCGAAATCGTCGAAATGATGCACAGAACTCACATGGGTGTTGACAACGGCTGGGATAATATTCTTGCCCACGGTCTGAGAACAGCACTGGCCGACGGCTGGGGAGGTTCGATGGTCGCAACGGAGATTTCAGACATACTCTTCGGGGTACCAAAGCCTGTATCATCGATAACGAATATGGGGGTTTTGAAAGAGGATCATGTCAACATAGTTCTGCACGGTCATAACCCCCTGGTGTCGGAAATGATAGTCCAGGCGGCACAGGACGAGGAACTGGTGGATTTGGCGAAGTCTAGGGGTGCCAAGGGCATTAATCTTGTCGGGCTTTGCTGTACGGGGAACGAAGTTTTGATGCGCCGTGGTATTCCGATGGCCGGTAATCACCTTATGAGCGAACTGGTTCTGGCAACGGGCGCGGTGGAAATGATGATTGTGGATTATCAATGCATAATGCCGTCCCTTGGGGATGTTGCAAAGTGTTATCACACGAAAATGGTTTCTACGTCCGACAAAGCCAAATTTCCGGGGATGGAGCACAGGGAATTTCATCCCGAAACGGCTCGTGACCTGGCCTATCAACTTGTAAAAGAAGCTATTGAAAATTTTGAAAATCGCATCCCAGATAAGGTTTACATACCGACAGAACCGGTATCACTCATAAGCGGATTCAGTGTAGAGGCCATACTGGAAGCCATGGGTAATAGCCTGAACCCGCTTGTTGATGCCATAAAGAGTGGAGACGTGAAGGGAGCGGTCGGGGTTGTGGGATGCAACAACCCGAAGATTAAACATGACTACGGCCACGTAACCCTAACCACAAAATTAATTGAAAACGATATTCTGGTGCTGGATACCGGATGCGCTGCCATAGCGCATGGCAAAGCGGGACTGAAGCAACTGGAAGCAAAAAGCAAAGCAGGTCCCGGGCTAAGGAAGGTGTGCGAAGCTCTATCTATCCCACCGGTGCTTCACGTGGGAAGCTGTGTCGATAACATACGCATACTGGTGATTGCCGCGGCCTTGGCCAATGAACTGGGCGTGGACATTGCCGATCTACCTCTGGCTGGCGCCGCACCGGAATGGTATTCGGAAAAGGCCGTGTCTATTGGATGTTACGTCGTAGCGTCGGGGATTTTTACAGTTCTTGGAGTTGCTCCACCTGTGCTGGGAAGCAAAAATGTCGTATCATTGCTTACCGAGGGATTGAAGGACCTTGTTGGAGCGAACTTCGCGGTAGAACCCGATCCGAACAAGGCGGCTGATCTGATAATAAAGCACATAGAAAATCAAAGGCAGAAGCTAGGATTGCCGTAAACTGGAAATGGTGGAGAGGAATTAGGAAGTGGAAAGAACCTACATGGAATGGACTGAGCTCCTCGAGGTAGCCCGTGGTGAACTTGCTGCTGAAAAGTGTTTTCGCAATGCCAAGCTGGTCAATCCGCTGACGGGACAGATCTACGAAACGGACTTCGCAGTTCATCGCGGTGTTGTAATAGGGTGTGGAAGCTATGATGCCATGGTCAATGTAGATTTGGGTGGTGCGTATGTGTGCCCCGGCTTCATTGAAGGCCACATTCACATTGAAAGCTCGATGCTAAGCCCGGAACGATTCGCCGAAGCCGTTGTTCGATGGGGGACGACCACCGTGGTGGCCGACCCCCATGAGATAGCAAACGTTCTGGGGCATGACGGTATCGAATATTTTCTGAAATGCGCCGAGGCCGTTAGCATTGTTGATCTTTTTTTCATGCTACCCAGTTGCGTTCCTGCGTCGCATCTGGAAACATCCGGCAGTGTGCTCACCGCAACGGACTTGCATCGGTATCTAAATCACGAAAGAGTTCTCGGATTGGGCGAAGTTATGAACTTCCCTGGTGTCGTTAGTGGAGACAGGACCGTGTGGGACAAGATACTGCTTTTTCGGAATACCATCATAGACGGTCATGCTCCACTTCTTACCGGTAAAGCCTTAAACGCCTATGTACTCTCAGGGATACGATCGGATCACGAATGCACCACTCCCCGGGAAGCTCTTGAAAAGCTGGCAAAGGGTATGACCCTCATGATTCGTGAAGGAAGTCAAACCAGAGACCTTGAAAATTTAATCAGCGTGGTTAACGATACCACCTGGTCTCGGTGCATGTTCGTGAGTGATGACCGCCACCCTGATGATTTGCTGAAGCTTGGTCATCTGAACCTGCAGGTAAACAAAGCGGTGGAATGCGGGCTCGATCCCGTTCGAGCGCTGGCTATGGTCACTCTTGTCCCGGCTCAGTATTTCGGCTTCAGGGATCGTGGTGCACTTGTTCCCGGCGCGCTTGCAGATTTTTCGGTCAGCCCTACCCTAACCCCATGGAAGGTTGAAAGGGTTTTTAAAAAAGGGCGTGAAGTGGTGAAAGAGGGGCGGCTGGTTGAACGTGTTTCGGCTATGGTGCAGCCGCCGGAAAGCCCTATGGCTCTGGCAGAAATTTCGGCTGAAGACCTTGCACTTTATGCTCACGGGAAAGGTGGCAAACCCTTTATCCGAGTGATTGCTCTTCAAAAGGATTCAATAATCACGGATCACCTTGTTGAAGAAGCCTCGGTGGAAAATGGCCTCGTTGTGTCAGATCCTGAAAGGGACGTCTTAAAAGTGGCAGTGTGGAACAGGTACCGGGAAAAAGAAAAACCTGCTGTCGGATTCTGTAGGGGATTTGGTCTGAAAAAGGGAGCAATAGCATCGACCATTGCCCACGATAACCACAACCTCATTGCTGTGGGGGTTGATGACGAATCGATAGCCAGCGCGGCGGAAGCTGTAAGAAGCTGCAGAGGCGGACTTGCGGTCGCGGAAAGAGCTGGCAAAGTAAGGATTCTTCCGCTTCCTATTGCAGGGCTTATGTCGGATGAGCATGTGGAAAGGGTGGCTGAAAAGGTGCAAGAGTTGAAGGAAGAGGCCGCACGGTTAGGCGCGCTTTACGAAAATCCATTTATGGCCCTTTCGTTTTTAGCTCTTCCGGTCATCCCCAGATTGAAGATAACGGACAAGGGTATTGTGGATGTGGAAGCCTTTAAGCTGGTTTCTGTATTCGTTGATGATAACAACCAGTGAATCGCGAGGTAGAGGGGATAAAGATGGGTATTGAAGTTATTCAAGTTCCTGTCGGTGAGATGGAGGTGTTTTGTTACATTGTTTATGATACTGATGTGGGAGAGGGAGTAGTGATCGACCCGGCCGGAGAACCTGACAAAATCCTGAAAATCGTCTCAGATAGAGGCATTGAACTTAAATACATTATTAACACTCATGCCCATTCAGATCACACCCTGGCAAACGAAGATATCCGGAAATCTACAGGAGCTCAGATCGTAATGCACAAAAAAGATGACGAGTTTGCAAAAGACGAAGAGAACATAGCCTGGAATAGAAAATTCGGCTTTGAGCCTCCAACACCGGCAGACATAACTGTGGAAGACGGTGATGAATTGCCTCTGGGCAATTATGCAATCCGTTTCATTCATACTCCGGGCCATACACCCGGGTCATGTTGTATACTCATTGAAAATAACCTTTTTACGGGAGATACACTTTTTGTGGGAGCTGTTGGAAGAACTGACATTCCCGGAGGATCTTTTGAAACTCTGCTAGAATCAATCAAAAATAAGATACTCACTTTACCTCCTGACACCATAGTATGGCCGGGCCATGACTACGGTGATTCGCCACATTCCACCATAGAAGAAGAAATGAAAACCAATCCGTACATTACCGATTTCATCTCGGCGGAATAACATAATGAGCCAACGCAATCTTTCCACACTCACGATAGAATCTCCACTGGGATCGCTGGAAATACACTTTGATTCCGATTTTGTTTACGGGGTTAGATGGATCAGAGAGAAAAAAACTACGGCTTCGGTAATTCGTTATTCTCATCATGAATCCCTGGCAGAAGAAATTACCAGGCAGTTCAATGGCTACTGGAAGGGATCTTTGTTTTATTTCAACCTTCCATTGAACATTAGTAAGGCTCCCCCATTTTACAGACAAGTGTGGTCCGCTTTGTGTGATATACCCTATGGAAATACCGTATCTTATAGGTATATTGCTCGAAAGGTGGGAAAACCCGAAGCTGCACGGGCCGTGGGCAATGCTTGCGCAGCAAATCCCTTCGCGGTAGTTATCCCCTGCCATAGGGTTGTTAAATCCAATGGCTCTCTAGGAAAGTATTCTGCCACCGGAGGGACAGAGTTAAAGAAAAAGCTCATTCTTTTTGAAAAAAGACATCTTCCGAAAAAACACAGTATTTAAAAACCATCAATTGCAACGCAAGCGGTACCGGCGATGCAATTATCGCCAGTACCTCACACCGGTAAAGTTAAGATATAAACATATTTTGGGTGTACTCTGCTGGACTTCTAAACCTTACACGACTCCTTTTTGCTTTAATGAAGCAAGCGTGGTTTTACCAAGCCCCAGATACTTCTGATAAATAAACTCGTTGTCTGCTCCTACCGGGCGACAAAGCCATTTAATTCTGCCCGGAGTAAGGGTCATCGCTTTAAAGCTGGAGTTCTGCACAAGAAGCTTGCCATAGTATGGATCGTCCACTTCGACAAAAGTCATCCGCTCTTTCCAGTGTTCCCTTTGGAGCACATCTTTCGGTGTTTCCAGCCTGCCTGTCACAACTGTGCCTTTTTTATCTGGCCTTTGATTGTACTCATTGATCATCTGGAGAATTTCATCGGATGTGAATTTCTCCGTAAATTTTTCGATCTCGTGCTGAATTTTGGGCTGATTTTCGGGAGTCAACCGCTCTTTTATGGTCGGAAATTGTTTATGTAAATCCGGACGGTTCATAATCTCACACAGAGCTGCCCAGTTCGGGTCGGTAAAACCTGACATGAAGGTGTAACCATCTTTGCACTTTACGTAGGTGTAGGGAAAAACGGCGTAGTCATAATTTCCGGCTCTGGGCATTTCATCGCCAGCCATGTGAAAATACTGAAGCGCATAATTGGCAATGGTAACAAGCCCCTCAGGTGGGGAACAATCAAGGAATTGTCCCTTCCCTGTTTTTCGCTTGTAGAACATGGCCAGCCCGATTCCATAAGCTGCCCAGGCTCCACCGGTATACCAGCCCATCCAGTTTCCATGTTTTAAAGGCCTTTTGTACTGTGGAGGAACCTCCGGATCTAGATCAGGTTCACCCGTTATGGACATGATAACTGACCTTGCTTGATCGATGATGTCATAGTCGGGCTGATTTCCGAACTTTTCTGCATCCTCACCAAAATGTCCATAACTATGGAGAGCACAATAAATAAGGCCTGGGTTTTCTTTCTTTAGGTCTTCATAACCAATTCCCCTTGCGGCAAGATAACCCGGTTTGAAAGTTTCAATAAGTACGTCCGCTTTTGCCACAAGACGCCTGAAAATCTTCTGCCCCTCTTCCGAGTCTAGATTACAGGTTACATGATACTTATTACGTCCTCCTTCCACCAGATAGGGCAAGCCGGTATCTTTAATCATCATGCCGTATGGGGACATCTTGCGAGCGATGTCTCCTCCCGGTGGCTCCACTCTTATTACCTCGGCACCCATTTCAGCCAGAATGGAAGACGCAAAAAGGCCCGCAAAGCTCCCATAACTGGCGTCAATGACCAACATGTCGTCAAGGGCCTCGGGCTTTTTGAAAATGTCGGCAGGATTAGTCTCACTATAAGCCCATTTTGCATATTCCCTATGCACTCCAAGGCCAATAATCCTTCGTTCCAATTCAGATTCCTGGTCTAGATCTTCACCTTCAAACTGCGTAACGCCCTGCTTTTTGCTTTCGTCCGCCATTTGCTCCTCCTGTTATTTGCAAAACCGCCATGTGATTACTACTTAAGACTTCTCCATCAAAACCTTACGGCAGTTTCAGACCGCTCTTTCCGTCCCAATCCGGTGGCGGGCAGTGAGACGGTATGTCGGGATTCCACTGGAAAATCACACCTTCTTCTTGAAGTTTCTTAATCTCCGTGTCTGAAAGCCCCAACATGGTCTTAAATACAAACCTGTTATCAAATCCAAGCGGTCTGCACGCCCACTTGAGCCTGCTAGGTGTTTCGCTCATACGAGGTGGATAACACTCTTCTCTTATGGTTCCATAGACAGCATCCTCGAACTCCTGAATGGTTTGACGCTTGAGAAAATGAGGGCTGTGGTATGCACCTTTGGCAGTTATGACATGAGCGGCAGCAAAACCGTATTCCTGACCAAGGGCCTCAACTTCGGCTACCTTCTTTGTTCTTGTCCATTCGTCAATGGCTTTTAGAATCGTAGCAGCATTTTCTTCCCTCAGGCGAACGACAGGATCGGCAAACTTTTCAAAGAGATCCATCCTATTCATTGCGGTGCATAGGCCTTTAAACTCTTCTTCAGTGAAAGCAGCAAGTGCCACCCATCCATCTTCACAATCAAAGAGGTCAGACGGGCATATGGCAAGGTCGCGATTTCCAGACCTTGGCCTGTCATTTCCCGTAAGATAGGTGTAAAGCCAGGTCCAATCCAGAAAGCGAATAACATTTTCCACCTGCATGTAATCTATGAACTGTCCCCTACCCGTTCTTTCACGGTAATTCAAAGCATTCACTATTGCGATGGCACACATAAGGGCTGTTATCCAGTCGGCAATCCACACACCCGACTTAATGGGGCCTCGATCGGCAAAGCCGGTAATCCACGAAAGCCCTCCCATGCTTTGTGCCACAGCATCGTAAGAAGTTCTTCCGGTCCAGGGCCCCCAGCTCCCATAACCGGACACATGAAGCTGAATAATGCGGGGATTTATTTTGCTCAGTTCCGGGTAACTCAAACCCCATGCCGCCATGCGCCCTGGAGTAAGGTTATCTACGACAACATCTGATTTCTTAACCAAATCCAAGAATAGTTCTTTCGCTTTGGGATTGCCCAAATGCATTCCAACCCAGTATTTGTTGTGATTCTGGATTTCCAAACCAGGCGACATATTTTTCCAGAAATACGCATAGGGTGTAACAAAACGCATTTGATCACCGCGTTGGCCCTCGAACTTGATAACTTCCGCGCCAAATTCGGCAAGGTAATCACAACAGGCCGGACCCAGCACGACATAACAAACTTCAAGCACCCTGACCCCTTTCAGGGGCTCGGGCTTGTCAAAAAGCCGCTCACCATCAAAAATCTGCTCTACCCTCTTGACATACTCTTTCAACTGTTCCATGAAACCCTCCTCATTTGAGATGAACACCTTAGACAAAACAACAAACCAATCGGCAATGAGAAAACAAAGGGGGCTCATAAGCCCCCGGATTGCCTGTTAGATCATTTGTATCACGCGCAGCATAATCGTGTCGCAAATGGTACAGACTCCATTAGGACGAATAAATTATAATTCATTGAAACCACTGCTAGAAATACCACCTCTGGAAATACACGCTTGCCCTTTTTGGATGTGAGTTACTATGCGAGTCGTTACGGAAGTTACCTTAAGACATTCTTCGGTTAGCAAAACCTTGACGAAGCGTCAAGGATATTTTTTAGCTCTTCAAACAATTTTCGCAATTTTGAGACAATGACAAACCTTCTTGAGTAAACAGGAAGGCCATTATGACAAAACAACGGAAGCAGATAACTCGGGACAAATACCTTCAAAAGTTCCTGTTGACCCATCAAAGTTTATATTGCACAGTATGTGTTATACAATATGAACGATTGATGGGTAATTTGGTTGAAAAGCATGACAAAAAAAGAAATTCAGGGGCAAGAAACACGTTATCGTATAATCAGAAGTGCTGCGGGGCTTTTCACCCGCTTTGGCTATTGCAGGACTACTGTTTCAGAAATCGCCAGGCTTGCAGGGGTTACAACTGGAGCGGTATTTCATCACTTTCCAACCAAGGAGAAACTCCTGATGGCGGTTATAGAATGGTTGTCCAGAGGAATCCGAACCTATGTTGAACTGCTGGAAGGCGTGGACCATCCGTCAAGTGAAACCATATCCCGTGTGCTAGATCTGATGTGCGAACACTACGAAAGGTATCCTGAAGCTACAATATGCCTTGCCATGCTGGCTACCGAGCTATCCGGATCAAATCATCCTGCAGAGCAAACCATAAAATCGGTTTACGAGATTTTTGTGCGGGCTATGGCATCAGCTCTGGCAAAACATTCAAATGTCACCAATTCAAGGGCGGCAGCGATATCTTTCGTTGGCGCCGTGCAGGGAATAGCCATTCAGGGACTTATGAGGGAAAAAGAGACGAACATCAGAACCCTTGCAAAAGGGTTTTACTCAATGCTGCAATCATGGTGAATTAACCCAAAAGGAGAAGAATGGCCATGGAAATCAAAAAGGTTTGTGTACTTGGCGCTGGTATAATGGGATCGGGGATTGCCCAGGTGACTGCTGAAGCAGGATTCCAGGTGTCCATGCGCGACATAGACACCCCATTTGTGGAAAAAGGCCTTGCTACAATCAAAAAGAACCTGGAAAGAGCCGTCACCAAGGGTAAAAAAGAGGCGGCAGAAGCAGAAGCCATAATGAAGAGAATCAAGGGAACCACGGACTTGAAAGAAGCCTTGGATGGTGCAGACCTGGTTATTGAGGCAGTTGTAGAAGTGATGGACGTAAAAAAGGAAGTCTTCAAGGAGCTTGACAATTTATGTCCAGAGTCCACCATCTTTGCTTCCAATACGTCCGGATTGTCAATTACCGAGATGGCATCGGTAACGTCTCGACCTGATCGATTCATAGGCATGCATTTCTTTAATCCGGTGCCTGTAATGAAGCTGGTCGAATTAATCCGAGGGTTTGCCACTTCTGACGAGACTTATCAAGTTGCACGTCAATTCGTCGAAAAGATTGGGAAAAGTCCTGTTGAAGTAAAAGAAGCCCCAGGTTTCGTTGTCAATCGCATACTCTGCCCCATGATTAACGAAGCTATTTTCGTCTATTCTGAAGGCCTCGCGTCCGCTGAAGACATAGACAAAGCCATGATGCTGGGCGCCAACCACCCCATTGGACCGCTGGCTCTTGCCGACATGGTGGGCCTCGACACGCTACTCCATGTACTTGACGGATTACACAAAGAATTGGGTGAAGATAAGTACCGCCCTGCTCCGCTCCTGAGGAAAATGGTTCGCGCCGGGTATCTGGGACGAAAAAGCGGCAAGGGCTTTTATGATTACTCAAAGAAATAACATAGGAGGAAACTGTTATGAGTCATCAATATGAACTCACGGAAGAACAAAGGATGCTCAGAGATATGGTGCGACGTCTTGCGAAGGAACAAGTTGCACTAGGAGCGGCAAAAAGGGATGAAACAGGTGAATTTGATTGGGATATGGTAAATCTTTTGCGGGAAAACGGGCTTTATGGAGTAGATTTCCCTGTGGAGTACGGTGGATCAGGAGCTGGTGTTCTCGCAATGGCTATCGTGGTAGAAGAGCTATCAAAGGTTGATGCGGCATGCGGATTGCTTATTGCCGATCACGAATTGGGGTCTCTACCTATACTGTTGGCTGCTAACGAAGAACAGCGCAAAAAATATCTGCCCAAGCTGGCAAGTGGCGAGTTTCTGGCCGCATTTGCACTTACTGAACCGGCGGCAGGTTCGGATGTTGCGGGACTGCGTTGCCGTGCTGTCAAAGACGGGAATGAATGGGTACTCAATGGATCAAAAACCTTTATAACCAACGGTGGTGTGGCTGATGTAGTAACGGTCTATGCCATAACCGACCCTGAAGGGCCATCTCACAAGAACGCCGGCGTTTTCATTGTTGAAAAGGGAACACCGGGGTTTTCCGTCGGTAAGAAGGAAAATAAAATGGGCATTAGGTGGTCAGACACCGTTGAGCTGGTATTCGATGAATGTCGAGTGCCCGCCGAAAACTTGCTTGGATCGGGAACTGACGGCTTCCACATCATGATGAAAACCCTTGATTTTTCCCGCCTGGGCATAGCCGCTCAGGCACTTGGCATAGCGGCGGGTGCTTTTGAATATGCAACAGATTATGCAAAAGAACGTATTGCCTTTGGAAAACCAATCATTCAGCACGAAGGCATTGGCTTTAAGCTTGCCGATATGGCTATGAAAGTCGAAGCTGCACGGCAGTTACTGTACAAAGCCTGCTCCATGTACGACCACCTTCCAAAAGATATGAGCCGACTGAGTCCTGAACTTATCCGGATAAGTGCAATGGCCAAGTGCTACTGTGCCGACGTGGCAATGGAAGTTACTACCGAAGCGGTACAGGTTCTTGGAGGCTACGGATATATAAAAGAATACCCGGTAGAACGGATGATGAGAGATGCAAAGATTACACAGATATATGAAGGAACCAATGAGATTCAGCGTCTTATTATCTCGAGAACTTTATAGAGGTAAACAGGGTCAGGAGGGAAAGTAGTTTTAACAAATGGAGCCGCTTTGAGGTTAAATCCTTGAAGCGGCTTTGTTAATACAAGAGTAAGAAACAGTGCGTAACAAAGATGATGATATCATCATCGTAGGAGCAGTCAGAACAGCAATTGGAAAGTTTGGAGGTGGCCTGAAAAATGTCAGAGCGTCACACCTTGCTGCTCATGTTATGAAAGCCGTGGTGGAGCGCACAAAGATAGACCCCGGCATTTTGGATGATGTTATAGCGGGAGACTGCTTGCAGAATATTGACGAGGCTAACACGGCTCGAACGGCGGCTCTAATGGCAGGATTCCCTGTCCACGCGCCGGCTTACACGATCCAGAGGCAATGTTCTTCATCTATGCAAGCCGTTGCTTCAGCAGCTCAGGCCATAAAGGCGGGTGACGCAGAAATAGTGATGGTCGTTGGTGTTGAATCCATAAGTTCGGCTCCCTATTGCATGCAAAAGGCTCGCTGGGGATTCAGGCTGATGCACCAGGAAGTTACTGACGCCTTGTGAGAAGTTTTACATTCAGGAAGCAGGTTAATGAAACGAAGAAATCTGGAACTCGGTCTAGCCACCCTATGCGTAGGTGGTGGAATGGGCATGGCAACATTGATAGCCAGGAATTGATATTTTCTTCAGAGGTACACCTTGATGGTAGAGTAAAACAATGCAAGCAACAGAAATCCAACAATACTTGGAACCGACGTCAATTATCGACAGTAACAGTGGCGAAATTCGGTCGCTTGCATGGCAGATTGCTCCCTCCGATATTCTCGATAGGGAAAGAGCTGTCAGGCTGTATCTATGGGTACGTGATGAAATAATTTATGATCCATATAGTCCTTTTTACAAACCTGAACACTACAGGGCTAGTGAGGTAATAAAACGAAAACGGGGCTTTTGCATTCCCAAGGCCTCGGCGCTGTGCGCACTCTATAGAGCTTCAGGAATTCCGGCGCGCCTGGGATTCGCCGACGTAAAAAACCACCTAGCTTCCCGCCGTATTGTGGAGTGGCTTGGGACCGACCTGTTCGTTTATCACGGCTACGTGGAGCTTTTTATGAACGGCCGATGGATCAAGGTTTCCCCAGCATTTGACAAGAACTTATGTGCTCGGTTTGGCGTGCCACCCCTGGATTTCGACGGAATCCACGATGCCATGCTTCAGGCTTACGCTCCGCCTGTTGATGACGAAACACCTGACCAAGAGAAGCTCGCCGGTGGTAAAGAGAGGCGTTTCATGGAATACGTGCGCTATCACGGCACCAGAAAAGACGTTCCCATAGATGAAATTTTAGAGGCCTGGAAAGCTGCCTATGGAACTGAGCGGGTAGAAAGCTGGATACGTGAACTTGAGCAATCGTCCCATTCCACAGGTGACATCTAAACCCTCACGAAAGACTTCGCACAAATAGGTAAACCGGGGGATCATAAAAGTGCTGAGTGAAGTAAAAAGTGTAATCAACCGCGTCATTTCGAAACAGCGGGAAAAGATCTGGCTCAGCCCTATCGCAGCCTGTGCTTCTGCAGAAGACCCTTTATTTGAGGAACTCAAGAAGGTCGTAGCTCCTGACCATGCCCTGCCTCAAGATCTGTTACCCGAAGCAAAATCAGTAATAGTTTACTTCCTGCCTTTTCGGCATGAAATATGCTCTGACAATGCCGGCTACTTTCCAGTAGCGTCTAGAAAGTGGGCCGAAGCATATGTTATTACAAACCATCTGATAACAGAAATTAACGAAAGGCTAAAAGAATTTTTCAAAAAATTCGGGTACACTTCTTCTACCACTCCTGCAACACACAACTTTGATGAAAAAAGATTGGTAAGCAGGTGGTCTCACAAGCATGTCGGATACATAGCTGGGTTGGGAACCTTCGGTATTAACAGGCTCTTGATAACGATGTCCGGTTGTTGTGGAAGACTTGGGAGTATCATAACAGAAGCTACAATCGAACCGACAAAAAGGCCAGACAAGGAATATTGTCTGGAAAAATCGGGGCAGTCGTGTCTGAAATGTGTAAGACGCTGCCCCGTAGAGGCACTTTCCGGTCGTCAATTCGACAGGCAATCCTGCTACAAAAGGCTACTTGATAATGATAAGCTCTATCCTGATCTCCCCCTCACCGACGTGTGCGGACAGTGTTCCTGTAACGTGCCGTGCAGCCATACTGCGCCAGCTATTCAAAGTGTTTCAGAACTGACTTTAGATGATCAAGCCAGACGTTAACGATTTCGGGGTAGGCTGCCATGCCGGTTAGAACAGCTTCGCACTTAAATCCCTGCGATTCAAGGATTGATTTCCAGCTATCTTTCTCATCACCGGCCATGTCGTTGCGAGCATGGTCCCCTGCAACACTCATAAATGGCATTAGATAAACCTTTTTTACCTTCTTGGCTTTTAATTCAGGTATGACGTCATCAATGGTCGGATGCCCTTCGACGGTTGCAAGGAAAACAAGTGGATCCTTCTTCTGGAAGACGCTGGCCATAGCCATGTATATGGCATCTGCTGGATGTTTTTCATTGCCATGCCCCATTAAAACTACAGCCTCATTCTTTTTTCTGCTATTGGGGAAATGCTTAATAACAGCATCAGCAACCCTTTCCATATCTTCATATGAAGAAAGGAGAGGGCGAGCTACCAGCAATTTTTGGAATCCCCCTTCCATCTGACCAAAAAGGTGGGCGTTTACATAGAGATTATGGAATTCTTCGCCGGGAATGAAATGTAAAGAAAGCACGGCCACGTGAGTGTAATCGTCTTCCATGAGGCGAGCTAAAGCTAATTCTGGAGAATCCAATATTTTACCCCGCTTCGCTAGTTTTTTTCGGATTATCTTAGATGTGTAAGCCCAACGTATCTCCACGTTGGGAAAAGCTTCGCGGGCCATCTTGTCAATGTTTTCATAAACATGTTGAGCTTCGGGAATACTCGTTCCGAAAGCAACCAAAAGAACAGCTTTTTTCATCGGTGCCTTTTCTCCGTGACCTGCCAAAAGTTGTCGAGGGAAAACGAATGATATCATCAGAACAAGCACAAGAGCAAGCACTCTGGGATACAAGCACTTTCTCATAGCACTGCACCTCCTTTTTACTTGTCTTAATTCCGGGGTGTCCTTTATAAAGAAGACACCCCGGAGGTTAAGGGTTAATAATACGGTGAGGAGGGATCCGGTGCAAAAATAAAAACCCCAGAGCCGACTAAAGCTCTGGGGATTGCACCCGTTTTTCTTCATCCACCAGCAAGCCGCATAACCTCGTGCGGTCTTCGGATCAGGCAGGTCTTCTGGCTCTCGGTTCATCCTACTTGCCGCGCCTTCCCACTCACCTTGCGGCGAACAGTGGCCTTTTGCGGCTTTCGTCCCCGATCACAGCGGCGGGACCGCTCCCGATTTTCACGGGATTCCCTATTAAGCCCAACCAGGGCACCTGATCCTGTCTGTTTATTACTTTGACAAATCGCAGCTATCATAAATTGGTATTTGACGATCTGTCAAAGACTTTTTTAGGTTGTTTGAAGTTATTTTTGAATACCCCCGTCTTTTGCTGTCGAGAGCACATAATATGTCCGCTGTTGTAGCACATTAGTTGTCCGGTTCATACTGTGTTTAAGGAGGTGAACACGGTATGAGCCGGACGAGAAAGCTACA
>Ga0190313_1000105_pt1 | contig 53628 bp, 44 predicted proteins | sample 4870071011_MG_FD_169989 | JGI IMG/M metagenome (GOLD analysis project Ga0190313, IMG submission 169989) | Hydrothermal vent sediment bacterial communities from Southern Trench, Guaymas Basin, Mexico - 4870-07-10-11_MG | ecosystem: Environmental > Aquatic > Marine > Hydrothermal vents > Sediment ...
ATTATATATTTGGCAAAGAATTTAAACACAATCTTATGTATCGCATACTAAAAAAAGGGTGTAAAATTGGGTGTAAAAAAAGGAGAAATAGTTGAGCTTGAAATTTCTGAAATGGCATTCGGAGGCATGGGCCTTGCCCGCAAGGATGGTTTTGTAATATTTGTGGATAAAACTGCTCCATTAGATAATGTTTCGGCACAGATAATCAAAAAAAAAAAGAACCATGCAATTGCAAGGCTTGTTTCAATCATTGAACCTTCACCATTAAGGGTTAAACCCATATGCGCTTACAGCGGTCATTGCGGCGGGTGCAAATGGCAATTTTTAAATTATGAAAAGCAGCTTGAATACAAACGCCAACATGTTATTGAGTCCATAGAGCATATTGGGCTGATCCACGATTTTACGGTTCACCCGACAATTCCTTCAAAGCTGATATTCGGCTACAGAAACAAAATGGAATTCTCATGTTCCGACAGAAGGTGGCTGCTGCCTGATGAATTGGGAAAAGAAGACGTGGATAAAGGTATTGCCCTGGGGCTTCATGTGCCTGGAACATTTTATAAAGTCCTGGATATTGACAGATGCCATCTACAGCCTGACATGGGTAACGACATTTTAAATGATGTTCGGATGTTTATAAAAAAATCCGGCGTTGATGTTTACGGGCTGCGGACGCATAAAGGTTTCTGGCGCTTTTTAATGTTAAGATACTCCTTTGCATATAACCAGTGGATGGTAAACATAATAACTTCTGAAGAAAATCGAAAAATTGTGCAGCCCCTTTCCGATTTGTTAGCGAAAAAATATCCTGATATCGTATCGGTTATAAATAATATTACTTCACGAAAATCAGGAGTTGCCATAGGTGAATACGAAATAGTGCTCATGGGAGCTCCATGCATCAGGGAAAAAATAGGTGATTTTGAATTTGAAATATCTGCCAACTCTTTTTTCCAGACAAATACGCTGGGAGCCGAAAAATTGTATGAAACCGTAAAAAATTATGCAGGGCTGACAGGCAAAGAGATTGTGGCGGATCTTTACTGCGGAACCGGAGCCATAGCGATATATCTTTCAGACAGTGCAAAAAAAGTGATAGGGATAGAGATAAATGAGAGCTCGGTTAAGGATGCAAATTTTAACTGCGAAATAAATAATGTTACAAACTGCAGCTTTATTCTGGGAGACATAAAAGATTCTCTGAAAAATATTACAGACAGGCTTGATGTTATGATAATAGATCCTCCAAGAGTCGGCATGCATAAGGATGTGATTGGTCAGGTTTTTGATTTATGCCCTGAAAAACTTATTTATGTGTCATGCAACCCCGCCACAATGGCAAGAGATCTTGCCATGCTAAAGGAAAAATATGATTTAATAGAGGTTCAGCCCGTGGATATGTTTCCCCATACAAGCCATATTGAGGCCGTGGCCAGGCTTGAAAAAAAAGGTTATGTTAATAAAATAATATGAAAATTCAAATGGAACCCATAGGCTTTGTTGAAACAGAAGCTGCAAGCGTGCCAAGACACTGGTCTGTTTCAGATATAAAAGGAAGGCTAATTATAGATAAAAAATATCTGGGAGCGCTGGAGGACATCTCTGCGGGTCAGGAGATAGTGGTAATTTTTTATTTTCATAAAAGCCCTGCATTTCAGGATGAATTGCTTAAGCAGAATCCCCCAAACCGCAAGAAAAACATTGGAGTGTTCAGTATATGTTCTCCGAGACGTCCAAATCCCATCGGCATGTCCGTTCTTAAAGTAATAAAAAAGGAAGAGAATATTATATATGTTGAGGGCATAGATATGTTTTCAGGAACCCCTATCCTGGATATTAAGCCTCATATAAAAAGCAGGCACACTTGTCCCAGTTATAAACATGATGTTGCCAAAGAAAAATAAAAGGAGCCGCAAATGATTCAGACAATAAAAAAGTATATACTCTATGCCATTCTCGCAGCTATCGGATATTTTTTTTTAGACAATCATATAATATATTGTGGTACCGGAATTAACAGCTTCAGATTATTAAAAAAATCTGAGTTGTCCCTTGAATATACATTTTACAGCATCAAAAGTAAAAAAATAGATTCAATTATGCGAATAGACTCTTTAAGGGAAGACGGCATAGGTGATCTGCTTGTAAAATTAGGTAAAATAAGTGAGGCAAAAAAAAATAAGCTGGAAGAGAAGTATGGCATTGAATATGAGTATGAAGAGGAAGAGGACTAAGGCGGGCTTTGCCCGCAACCCAAGTCAGGGTGTACCGCAATGGAAAACAAAGGTAAATTAACATCCAGACATTCATCACCGCCGATCCATGAAATCACCACCGTAGGGGCGGATTCCATATCCGCCCAAAATGGTAAAAAGGCAGAAATAGATTCTGCCCCTACCCCATCCGCTTTTTTTATTTTTTTAAGGGCTGCCCCAGAACATAAATATTTGCAATTTTCTTTAAGCTGTTGGGTAATTTTTCCGGCTCTCCTTTGACGGCTATGAATGTGGCCGGCATGTTTTTAGTTAGTATGCCGAATTCTGTTATGCCGAGCAGCCTGGTTCCGTTGTGTGTAGCGCATTTTACGGCTTCCTGAATAGAAAAGCCGGCTTTAATCAACAACTCCAATTCTTCAATCACAGCTCTGCCATGATTCACCCCGAGACTGCCGGAATCAGTGCCAAGGGCGACCTTTATGCCAAGTTCTCTCGCTTTTGAAATCTGGGAAATCTGGTGGTCAAGATTTTTTTTACATATTTGGGCTTCAATAGAAAAATTTTCAAATTTTTCAGAATATGCCTTCATTGTGCATGCAGTGGGAACCCATGTGACATCTTTATCGACCATCTTCTGCAAATTTTCATATCCCATAAAAAAACCATGCTCAATAGAATGACAGCCTGCTTCCACAGCGATTCCCACAGGATTTTTTCCGTTGGCATGAACCATGACCTTAAATCCGCGTGAAACAGATGCTTTCACCGCTGCTTTCATTTCCTTTAAGTAAAACTGGGGCATGGTCTCTTTACCAAAGACTTTCAGGCTGTTTAGCCCTGAATTTACGATTTTAACATGATCAATATTTGCTTTCTCCCCTTCTATTGCCTGAGCAAGGGTGTAATTTTCAGGGGGGACTCTTCCTATTATTTTCCCGTACCTGCCCGGTTTATGCCAGGCCCTGCCTGCAACTTTTAACGCCAATGGGATAGTTAAAGGAGCAAGATATCTGTTTTTATAATTAAGAGCGTGTGCCCTGCTGTCACCTCCATCCCTTATACCAAGTACACCGAATAAAATATGCTGCTGTATATGATGCTTAATGTTTTTTTTAATATAGTCAAAGTCAGCATTAAGCTGGCGCTTTCTTATCTCTTGATCGTCTGTGCCTGACATGGACAAATGGACATGACTGTCTGTCAAACACGGCAAAATTGTATGACCTGTCAGGTCAACCGCCCTTGTTTTGTCCAGAAACCGGTCACAGGGTTTAATTGATCTAATATAACCTTTTTTTATTTGAATAATTATATTTTTTTTTATCTGCCCGCCGCTTCCATCAATAAGCCACCCTGCAATAAAAAATCTTGAGTCTTCCATATTAAAAAAACCTTGATATATTTTTGTTTAACTCGTAAAAAAATACAGCTAACAATTTTTCAATTTGCAGTCAACAATATGCTTTCGCATATATTCGCTATGAGATTATATTTTTTACATATAAATATCAACAGCATGATAATAAAGGATATTAAAAAAATATCGGCAAAAATCTAATGAACGAGGATATAAAATCAAATGCGATCAAAACATTAGCCGGTGGAGTTGCCCATGATTTCAACAATCTTCTCATGGGGATACAGGGTAATGTTTCGTTAATGCTTTTGAATACTGATTCGAGTCATCCAAATTATAAAAGATTAAAAAATATTGAAAAAAACATTAAAAGCGGCGCAGAAATTACAACAAAAATTCTCGGTTTTGCCAAAGGAGGAAAGTATAGCTTTAGTTTTTTAAATATAAACCCGATTGTCCGCTATACTGCAAAAATATTTAAAATTACCAGAGACAAAATTAAAATACATGAAAATTATCAAAAAAACATATTTACGGTAAGGGCTGATAAAACTCAGCTTGAAAAGGTGCTGCATAATCTTTATGCAAATGCCTTGGATGCAATGTTAAAGGAGGGGCATCTTTATCTAAAAACAAAAAATGTTTTAATCGATGACAGTTTTTCCGACAGATTAAATCTAACGAGGGGCAGATATGTAAAAATATCCGTTACGGATACAGGTAGAGGTATGGATAAAGCAACCTGCAAGAGGGTATTTGACCCATATTTTACAACAAAAGAAATGAAAAGGGGGACAGGTCTTGGTTTAGCTTTTGCGGCAGGAATAATAAAAAATCATGGCGGCATTATTACAGCTTCAAGTGAAAAAGGCAGTGGAAGTACTTTTGAAATTTATCTGCCTGCATTAAGCGATTCTTAGGGTTCGTTGGAATCGCTGGAATCGTTATTTTTAACAACAGGCAAGGGGATTTTAACAAAATCGACCCCTTCCTTGCTTAAAACTTTTTCTTCTTCACTGGAACTGTGCCCCCTTATATTTCTGGACTCAGAAACACCATAATGCATTTTTAATGCTTCAGAAGCAAAGTCCGACCCCACATCATCAAAATTTTTTTCTATAAAATCTGATAGTTGCTCCCCTGCTTTTTTCAGTTCCTCATAATTTTGTTCATTATATTTTTGTAGAGGTTGTGACGGTTTAATGGCAAAAGCAGAAAGCTTTTTGGTAATGGAGGTGTCATTACAAACAGGACAGCTTATCAAAGCTTGTTTATTCTGCCTGTCAAAGGTCTTTCTGTTTTTAAACCAGCCTTCAAAAATATGACCGTTGGAACATTTAAGGTCGAATACTATCATAAAATAATTACTATGAGTTTATAAAAATATTAAAGGGTTAAAAATAACTTTTTTTAGTTTTACATGTAACATATAAATTGATATTTTAAAAGAAATTATTGACATGCATCCTTTTTTCAACAACAAATATAACATAATAACAACAATTATAATGGAGAAATTTTTTCTATGAAACATCTTGTTATAATAACAATCTGTATGTTTTGCCTTTGTGCTTCCGTTCATGCTGAAACCGCATATATAGCAGACGCAATGAAAATAACCTTAAGAACAGGACCTGGAATCAACTATAAAATAATTACCAGGATTAAATCCGGCATGGAAATTGAGAAGGTTAAAAAAGTTGAACAGGTTGACTCTGGAGAGGTGGATTCCAAAACGGATTGGTCTCTAATCCGTTTGCCTGACGGAAAAGAAGGATGGGTTCTCAACCGTTTTATAACTTCAGTAAAGCCCAGCCGAATATTACTGAAGGAACTGCAAACAAAATATAATATTATAACAAAAAAATTTAAACAGATAAATCTTGAAAATAAAAATTTTAAAATTGAAAACAAACAACTTGTATCTGATATTAATGCGGTTAAAAAAAAATTAATCAGCACAACAGATTCTTATAAAACCCTTAAAACAGAATCAGCCGATTTCCTGAATCTTAAAGCAAAATTTAAAAAAACATCATCACAGCTTGCCAGTCAGACCAGCGAAGCGGAAACGGTTGAACAAGAGTTGTCCGAACTTGCAATAAATCATAATATCAGATGGTTTATTACAGGCGCCGTTGTTTTACTTATCGGTGTTATTATAGGTTACAGTTCCAAACGCCAAAAACGCAGAACATCATTACTATAGGAAAACTGTTTAATGGAGTATAAAAGCGATTTCTTAGTCATCGGCAGTGGCGTAGCAGGCCTTACTTTTGCTCTTAAGGTTGCAGAGTACGGCGATGTTGCTCTTGTGACAAAAAGAAAAATAATGAACAGCAATACAGCCCTTGCCCAGGGAGGGATAGCCTCGGTTTTCAGTGAACTCGACTCCTTTGATCTTCATATAAAAGACACTCTTTCTGCAGGGGACGGCTTGTGCAACAAAGAAGTTGTTGAAATGGTAGTAAAAAACGGTCCTGATAGAATTCTTGAGTTAATGGATATGGGCGTAAAGTTCAACCTGAACGAAGAGGATGGTTCTAATAATGAGATGCTTGATCTTGGTCGTGAAGGGGGACATTCACAAAAACGCATAGTTCATGCCCAGGACATGACAGGGAAAGAGATAGAGTCTGTTCTTGTTAAAAGTGTAAAAAAAAACAAGCGCATTACAATCTTTGAAAACCATATGGCCATAGATCTAATTACATACTCAACCCGCATGAAGAGAGGGGCTGTCACAACAACCCATGAGGACTTTTGCTGCGGAGCATATGTCCTTGACATAAAAAAAAATCGGGTAATATCATTTTCTGCTTCAATAACACTTCTTTCCTCAGGAGGTGCGGGAAAAGTCTACCTTTATACAAGTAACCCGGATATTGCCACAGGAGACGGTATAGCAATGGGATACAGGGCTGGCGCAACAGTTGCCAATCTTGAATTCGTCCAGTTTCATCCCACCTGTCTTTACCACCATGATGCTAAAAACTTTCTTATATCCGAGGCTGTAAGGGGAGAGGGCGGCACATTAACAGACTCTGCTGGCAGGCCATTTATGGAAAAATATGACCGGCAAAAAGACCTTGCATGTCGTGATGTGGTGGCTCGTGCCATTGACACTGAACTTAAAAAAAGCGGAGATGATTCTGTCTTTCTTGATATCTCCCATAAAAAATCGAATTTTATAAAAAACCGTTTTCCAAATCTATATGAACAATGCCTTTATTTTGGAATTGATATGACTAAAGAGCCTATACCTGTTGTTCCTGCCGCACATTATATGTGCGGAGGCATAGCTACGGATATATTCGGCAGGACGGATATACAGAGGTTATACGCAATCGGAGAGGCTGCCTGCACAGGGCTTCACGGAGCTAACCGTCTGGCAAGTAATTCCCTTGTTGAAGCCCTGGTTTATGCGGAAAACGCTTCTAAACAGGTCATCAAGGATATCAACAACTTCAATTTCAGCATGACACCTGAAACTCCTGTATGGGATGAAGTCGGTACAACAGACAGCGATGAACTCATCATGGTTTCACATAACTGGGATGAAATCAGAAGGTGTATGTGGAACTATGTGGGAATAGTAAGATCAAACAAACGTCTGGCCAGAGCACAAAGAAGAGTCGAAAATATTCAAAATGAAATTCGTGAATATTACTGGAATTTTAAAGTGTCATCCGATCTTATTGAGCTAAGAAATATCGCCACAGTAGCTGGTCTTATAATTAAATGTGCACTGCACAGAAAAGAAAGCAGAGGGCTTCACTACAATATAGAATACCCAACAAAAAATGACAGGCGCTGGCAAAAGGACACTGTTATCAGACGGCCATTTATGGCTTAATCATTTTTTACATATAAAAACAATTGAAAAAATCATTCAGCCATAAAACAAAATTGTGGAAAAATAATCTCTTTTCAAACACGGAGCTCAATATTATCCATGAAGCCCCATTGTCTGTTAATATACAGGGAGAACCTTATACTGTTGTATTGAGAACCCCTGGGGATGAATTAGCCCATGGAGCAGGGCTGTGCCTTGCAGAAGGCATAATCGATTCTCCTGATGATATTAATTCCATAATTTTTTCTGATGACAAAGATAATAATGAGGTAAGACTGACATTGAAAGAATCAAGACTAAACAAAATTTCTCATATACTTGAGTGCCGAAGTCATATTGGTCAGACGAGCTGTAACAACCTTATAAAGGATTTAAAACCTTTTTCAGACATAATAACAATTACTGCCAAAGAAGCATTAAACTGCCTTGAAAATCTTTCAAAACATCAGCCCCTGCGCAGCGAAACACATGCTTCCCACGCTGCTGCCCTGTACAGCTCCGACCTTGAGCTTCTATGTGTAATGGAGGATGTGGGCAGGCATAATGCACTGGATAAGGTGATAGGAAAAGTTTTTCTCGACAACAAACTATCCAGCGCCTCTATTTTAACCCTTTCTTCACGCATAAGCTATGAGCTTGTGCAAAAAGCTGCAAGAGCACGGATCTCTATCATCCTTGCAATTTCCCGCCCCACCTCCCTTGCCATTAACCTGGCATCCAGGCTTAAAATTACACTGGCATGCCTTGTTAGAGATTCGGGATTATATATCTTTACAGGTGAAGATCGTTTCAGAATAAGAGAGCTTTGAATAATCTGTCTGCCCCGATGTTAATCAACTAAATTCTTGATTTATTAAACGAATATGTTATATAAAAAATATTTGTTTTGCAAATCTATGGCATTATTATACTGCTGAAAAATCACTGCATTTTAAATTAATATGGAAAATATAAATGAATGATAAAATATCCTGCAAAGAATTTAAACACGGTCGCATCTTTACAGGTCGTCTTCCCCATGGTGTTGACCTTGTGCAATCAATAGAAGATTTTTGCAGGGATGCTTCCATCAATATGGCGACTTTTTCTTTAATAGGAGCCTTATCTTCTGTTACAATCGGTTCTTACGATCAAACACAACAGGTATATGTAAGCTTTTCCAAACATGCTGACCTGGAAGTATTATCCTGCACCGGCAATATTTCAATTAAAGACGGATCACCAATGGTGCATGCTCATATTGTTCTTGCGGATATAGATGGAAAAACCTTTGGGGGCCATCTTTTTTCTGAATCTATAATCTTTGCCGGTGAAATAGAAATTCAAGAGTTATCAGGAGAACAGTTAGAAAGAAACCATGACACGACAACAGGGCTGATGCTTTGGAATATTTAGCAAAAAAACCTAAATTTTCTATTTGTAAAAGATCTCTCTTGCCGGACTTATAAAGGGGATTAAATGCAGGTTACTATTAATAAGGCAGAAAAATTAAAACCACTGCCGGATGATTCCAAGATAGAATTTGGAACAATATTTACAGATCACATGTTTAATATGGATTATAATCCTGAAATAGGATGGCATAATCCACGCATAGAGCCTTACAAGCCCATAAGCATGGACCCTGCCACCATGATTTTGCATTACAGCCAGGGCGTTTTTGAAGGGCTTAAAGCTTACAGAACCGATTCCGATGACATACAGCTTTTTCGACCAAGAGATAATTTTAAACGTCTTAACCGGTCATCTGAAGCTCTCTGTATACCGGAATTTGATGAAGAGCTGGTTTTTGATGCGTTAAAACAGTTACTTAAAATAGAAAAAAGATGGGTCCCTGGAGCTCCTGAAACTTCTCTTTATATACGGCCTACAATCATTGCAATGGATCCCTTTCTTGGGGTTCGCGCTTCTTATACATATCGATTTTTTATTATTCTTTCTCCTGTTGGAGCATACTATCCTGAAGGCTTTAATCCTGTAAAAATATGGGTAACAAAAGACCACGTCCGAGCTGTCAGGGGAGGTCTGGGAAATGTAAAAACACCGGGCAACTATGCTGCAAGCCTCTATGCAGGTGAACAGGCTCATAAAAACGGATACACTCAGGTTTTGTGGCTTGATGCAATTGAATTAAAATATATTGAAGAGGTCGGCTCCATGAACATCTTCTTTGTCATGGATGATGAACTCATTACGCCCATGTTAAACGGAAGTATTTTGCCTGGGATAACAAGGGATTCTGTTATCACACTGGCAAAAAAATGGGGTGTAAAAGTTACGGAACGCAAGGTAAGCATAGAAGAACTATTTGAATCTCACAGTTCCGGGAGACTTAAAGAAATTTTCGGATCAGGAACAGCCGCAGTTATCTCTCCTGTTGGAGAGATAAAATTTAATGACAAGGTTATTACAATTGGCAATGGCAAAGTCGGAGATATGGCTTATAAATTCTTTAAGTCTATTACTGATATTCAATATGGCAAATCAGAGGATGTCTCTAACTGGATAGAGCCACTCTGATATAAAAGAAAATAATTATTGTTAGACCTTTGCAAAACGCACTATTTCGTCCGATTTAAATTAGGCTCAAATTAAAATCCTCAAAATACTTAATGCATTCGAAGTGGTTGTTTTTTTACCTTTCTTGAGATTAAGCAGACTTGAACTTTTTTTCGAAAACCCCATTTTGTTAATTAAAAGAGGAGAAAAATTATGTATCAGGGTAATTCTTCAGAATTTTTGCAAAACTTTATTTCAAAGATGAAAAAAAAAACCCTGGATTCTTCGGTAATCGACACCTTTGCCTATTACTATCAATTGCTAATTTCAGGTGAATCCGGTCTGATATACGATAAGGATATAACACCTGTTAATTCTGATGAAATCAAAGAGTTAGACAGCCTTAAAGATTATTATGATGCGGGAAAACGTGTACTTGATAATTGTGTGATGCTCGTTCTAAACGGCGGACTTGGCACAAGCATGGGTTTAACAAAAGCCAAATCCCTGCTTAGGGTCAAAAACGGAAAAACCTTTTTATATATACTATTAAAACAGGCTGAAATTTCCAATGTTTCCCTTGCACTCATGAATAGTTTCAGCACCCATCAAGAAACAATTTCCGCTATCTCTGAATACAAACCTGCAAAAAAACCTTTTTTATTTCTTCAGCACAGATTTCCCAAGATAGTAAAGCAGAATCTTAAACCGGCCACATGGCCTGCCAAACCTGCCTTAGAATGGAATCCTCCGGGTCATGGCGATATATACCTTGCCTTGTCTGCTTCAGGCATGCTTGATGAGCTGCTGGACCGGGGAATCAGGTATGCCTTTATATCCAACTCCGACAATCTGGGCGCCACAATTGATGAGTCTTTGCTGGGTTATTTTTCAGAAAAAAATTTTTCATTTATGATGGAGGTGGCAGAAAAAACACCTGCAGATATTAAAGGCGGTCATCTTGCCAGAAATAACAGCGGCCGGATGATACTTCGTGAGGCAGCCCAGTGCCCTGCTAATGAGATTAAAGCATTTCAGGATATAAAACGGTATGGTTTTTTTAACACCAACAACATCTGGATAAACCTTGTTTATTTAAAAAACCTCATCGAAAAAGAAGGTATAATTCGATTACCCATAATTATAAACCCCAAGAGACTCGATCCCAGAGATGTAAACAGTCCTGAAGTTTTTCAGATTGAAACAGCAATGGGCGCTGCAATATCTCTTTTTGAAGGAGCCACTGCTGTTAAAGTGCCAAGATCAAGGTTTTTCCCCGTAAAAAAATGTAATGACCTGCTTGCAGTAAGATCGGACTGTTTTGTTTTTAATAAACAGGGGAGACTTATTAGAAATCCTGTGTGCAGTTTTGAATCAACAGAGATCAAATTAGATCAAAAATATTATTCAATGATCGATCTTTTTAACGAAAGATTTGCCAATGGCGCTCCATCATTAAAAGAATGTGAATCCCTGATTATAAAAGGTGATGTTTTTTTTGAAAAGAATGTAACAATAAAAGGAAAAGTGATAATAGAAAATAGTGCTGATAAACCATATGTAATAAAAGAAGGAACCGTTATTGAAAAAAACTTATTGGTGAAATAAAATATAAGTTTGCGTGCTAATAAAAAAGGGTTTGATTTTTATAAAATCAAACCCTTTTATTATTATAAAAACAGCTTATTTTATGCAGCGACTTCCTCTTTAACAGAAGTGGCAATTTTAAAAAGAACTGTAAGAACTAAAAACCCGACTGCATATACTCCCAAAGTAACCAGAATCTCAGGAAACGTTGGTGCATATTCGGTCACATGATGGAGCGGAGAGGGAACAAAACCGCCTGAAATCATGCCAAGCCCTTTGTCTATCCAGGTGCCTGCAAAAACCGCTATACATGCAACTATTAGAACTGATTCGTTTTTTCTGGTTACAGGATTAACAAGAAGAATTATTCCCAGACCCATAAGAGCCATGGATGTCCACATAAAAGGAACAAGAGCTCCGTGTCCGTGAAGCCCTGCAAACAGGTATTGCAGATGTACCTTATGTTCAGGAATATTGCTGTAGAATACCACAAAGACTTCACAAAGAAGAAAGAACACATTTATTGATATTGCATAGGCCACAATCTTTGCAAGAGCCTGTATCTGTTTTTTTCCAGGGTCAAAATCTGTTACCTTGCGGACAATAAAGCATAGAAGTATCAAAAATGCAGGTCCTGCCGCAAATGCAGATGCAAGAAATCTCGGGGCAAGAATAGCTGTCATCCAGAACCCTCTGCCTGGAAGACCACAGTAGAGAAATGCTGTTACAGTATGTATTCCCACCGCCCAGGGTATTGACAGGTAGATAAGCGGCTTAAGCCAGCTTTGATAATGAATTCCGTTTCGCTCTGCTTCAAGAACATTCCACCCTATAACTGTATTCAGAAAAAGGTACCCGTTTAATACTATCATATCCCAAAACAGCACTGAAGTTGGTGTGGCATAGAATATAACATTAAACATCCTCATTGGCTGTCCAAGATCGACAAGTATGAAAAGCAGACACATAATAAGAGCTGCTATTGCGAGGAATTCTCCCAATATGGTAATTCTGCCAAAGGCTTTGTAGTCATGGAGATAATAGGGAAGAACAACCATTACTCCTCCTGCGGCAACACCAACCAAAAATGTAAACTGAGCAATATAAAAACCCCAGGATACATCCCTGCTCATCCCTGTAATACCGAGACCAATTTTAAGCTGAAACAGATAAGCACAAAATCCGATCCCTATAACTGCAAGTAATGCAATAACCCATCCCCAGTATTTTTTGCTTCCTTTTAAGGCTAATTCTAACATAACTACCTCACACTATATAGTAAACCGAAGGTTCCGTACCCAGGCCGCTTTTACGTTGAATTGCGTAGTTTGACTTTAAAAGCTTTCTTACTTCAGATTCAGGATCTTCAAGGTCACCGAAAGCTATTATCCCGTTTGAAGCCTCAACACAAGCCGGCATCTTTCCCACTGCAAGCCGCTCAGCACAAAAATTACACTTTTCAACAACACCCTTCATTCGGGTGGGAAAATCTTTGTTAATATCCGATTCTTCAAGAACCGTGTGCGGATCGACAAAATTAAAGCTTCTCGCTCCAAATGGACATGCAGCCATACAAAATCTACAGCCTATGCAGCGATGAAAATCCATTAATACTATTCCGTCGCTCTCTCTTTTGAAAGTTGCCTTTGTAGGACAGGCCCGACAGCATGGCGGATCCTCACAATGGTTGCAAAGCACCGGAAAAGGCAGATGCTTTATGCGATCGTTTAAATATTTATATTCGCCTGGAAAAGCATGTTCAAATTTTTCCTCCCAGATCCATTTAATCTCATGATTTTTATTATCGTGGTGAGGAATATTATGAAGTTTATTACAAACCTCAAAAACCGGTTCAAGATCTTCCAGTGAATGAATCTTCCGGGTATCTATAACCATACCCCAGCGTTTAGCTGTCAGGGCATCTTTACCCTTAATCAGTTCAACTTTTGTTTGCCCATGCTCTTCCGAGGAAGCAAAGGCATTCAAAACAGGCTTTACACCCACTCCTGTTCCTAATCCTATTGCTGAAACACCGGCTATTTTCAAGAAGGTTCTTCTGCTTTTTTTCATTACTTTTCCTCCTTGGATTTATCTATATGACAGTCCCAGCAGTATGGGTCCACCGAAGCATAACTATGACATTTATCACAAAAGTCTTCTTTATTTGAATGGCAGTCGATACATGTGTTGGAAAGGCTCATATTATAACTCTTTCCGGTATTTTCATTCACATATACTCTTTTCGCATCTCTGACAACGGTATCTCTCCATACGTCAAGAAGCTGCATGTGCTCTGCCCTCATATACTCTGCTGACCGCACACAGGTTCCGGCGGCCTTTGCCTTTTCCGTCAATTTAGGTTCCGGAACAGGGGCGGCTTTGCCCATATTGTACCAGAACGGAAATGTAAAGATTAAAATAAAAACAACCAGGCCTGTGATAATCATATTCTTATCATTCATCTGATTCTTCCTCCTCCATACCAGCCAGTGGTTCCCCGCGCAGATCTATCACTTTTTTATTTTCTCCAGGAAGAATTAAGGCATTGGCCACCAGCTCATGAAGCCCCGTAACATCAACTTCAGGCACCCAGTAGGACATAAGATCCGGGAAAACAGCTCTGTCAATTGCGCATATACATGCCAGCGTGTTCACTCCGTATTCTTCATGAACATGCTTTACAGCGTTGGCCCTTGGCAGACCTCCCGTCATTCTCAACTCCATATCTTCACCGGCATTTAACCCTGCACCGCTTCCGCAGCAGAAAGTCTGTTCACGAATCGTGTTTATCGGCATCTCATAAAAATTATTACACACATTTTTTATAACATATCTCGGTTCATCAAGCATACCCATGCCTCTCGCTGGATTGCAGGAGTCATGATAAGTTACCGAAAACTTGTCATTACGGCTCGGATCAAGTTCAAGTTTTCCGTGCTTAATAAGATCTGCCGTAAATTCAGCGATATGAACCATTTTTGTGGATTTGGCGTTTTCAAATTTTGTTCCGGTTATGGGTGAAACAGGCTCTTCGAGAAAGTCGGCAGGACCGTTCATTGTATCCATATACTGATTAATAACACGCCACATATGACCGCATTCGCCGCCAAGTATCCATTTGACGCCAAGCCTCTTGGCCTCCATATACATCTTTGAGTTCAACCTCTTCATGGTTTCATGAGAGGTGAAAAAGCCAAAGTTGCCGCCTTCGGAAGCATATGTGCTCCATGTTATGTCAAAACCGTATTTTTCTTTCAGATAGTGGAAGAGAATCATGTATCCCATGCAGGTGTAAGTGCCTGGATCGGCAAAAACATCGCCTGAGGGAGTAATAAAGAGTATGTCCGCCCCTTTTTTATTAAAAGAAGGCTCAACTGTCACCCCTGTTACTTCTTCAATATCTTCCACAAAAAAATCAAGCATATCCTTGAATGCATGGGGTTGAATTCCAAGATGATTGCCTGTGCGGTAGCAGTTGGCGACAGGAGTTGCAATCCAGTCTATATTAAGACCGATAAGATTAAGCAGCTCTCTGCCCATGATGGTAATCTCGGCTGTATCTATGCCGTAGGGACAGAATACTGAACAGCGTCTGCATTCTGTACACTGAAAGAAATAGTACCACCATTCTTTTAAGACATCAATTGTCAGTGGCCTGGCTCCTCCAATTTTTCCTAAAATTTTACCTGCGGTGGTAAAATCATGTCTGTATACCGACCTGAGGAGTTCAGCCCGTACAACCGGCATATTCTTGGGGTCGCCGGTGCCTATAAAAAAATGACATTTATCAGCACAGGCGCCGCACCGCACACAAATGTCCATAAAAATCTTGAAAGTACGAAATTTTTCAAGCCTCTCCCTTAAGCCTTCAAGAAGTATTTCCTGCCAGTTTTCGGGAATTTTCCAATCGTCCTCAAGGGGGTTCCATTGTCTGGCATTCGGCAGACTAAGGTATTCAACGCTTTTCGGGTTGGCGGCATAGCAATACATCCCCTTTCTGATATCAATGGGGGTATCCATCCACCCTTTACCAACAGGCGGTTTATGATTTATTCCGCCAAACAGTTTATCTGATTTCGGAAGATCTTTCATTGATTACTCCTTTTCCTCTGATTCCTCTGGCGCTTTTTTTTCGGGCATTTTATCCACCGGAAGTCCGGCATCTATCATTTTTTCTCTGAACTCATCTTCATACTCTTGATAGGTATGAACATGGACAGGATAATTCCATGGATTTACATGCCTTCGAGCACGAGTATCTGTGCGCATATTTCTGGTAGGGCTTAGAAAAATACCTCCCATGTGCATAAGTTTGCTGAATGGAAAACAGGCAAAAAGTATGCTTATAAGAAACAGGTGCACATAAAAAACCCCTCCTACACCTTCGGGTATTCCTGGATGCAAAGTTGCAAGACCCATGGTAAGCTCTTTAACCTGAACCACATCCACTTTTGTAATATAGCGCATGAGAAGACCGGTTAATGTGATCCCGATGATAAGAAAAAGAGGGAAAAAATCAGCAGCGAGAGAGATATATTTAACCTGGGGGATAAAGACTCTTCTTAAAAAGAGGTAGATTACCGCCACAAGAAGAACAACCCCTGACATATAAACAACCGGCAAACCCATTTGAAAAAAAGCATCCACCTTTTCAAGCAGGCCGATACAGACAGGAACAGGTTCTGTAAAAAACCTTAAATGCCTTATCAGCACAGTAAGAAAAGAGTAGTGGAAGGCAAGAGCCCCTACCCACAAAAATATTTCCAGCCTGTAGGCTATCTTTGCGCCTTCGTGGAAACTCATCCTTGTATTTCTGAATAATGAACGGAAAAAGAAAATCTCAAGAAACATTCTTAAGACAACCCCGCCGGTTGTTGTGGGGTTATCCACTTTGTTGTCTTTTATCCATTCAAGTGATTTTTGCTGACCGCATGTTGTAGGGATACAAAAAGGAACTGCCGAACCTGCCCAGCCCATGATCCTTTTAATAAAGCCAGCAATAAAAATAATAATGGCCGCATAAGGAATAATTATACCAAATAGAACCTGCATGTTCAGGGCTTCAACGCCCACATAGGCAAGCAAAGAAAGTATAATTACTGCGATGAGGGAATAGACGTACTTTTCATTCATTTAACATTACCTCACTTTACAGCGCCTGCAACAGTATTAAATTAAAAAGCCCTGATAAAATACACAGGTTTTTAACCGTATACTGCCCGAAGCGCTACCGAATAAATATTGATTTATTAAAACCGAAACCTATAAGCCAGGCTGGTTATCCGTAATATCACTTACCAGCCCGGCTCTTCTAAACGCCTTATAAATTTTATTTCTCTCGGTATCAACTTTTAATTGATAAAGTTGTTCCTTACATTCAACAAACAGATCAAAAGCAATGAGAGCAAGACTGTCAAGTTTAGAGTCAAACTCTTCAAGCTCCTTTTTAAAGGAACTGTTTTTCAGCTCTTTTTTTAAACTCTTCCGAACAATTTTTTTTAAATCAAAAATGAAACCAGTTGCCTGGGAAGGTGTAAATATTGTCTGCACTGTTCTTATTCTGATGACAGGATCAAGGCAGGAACGTAAAGTTTCATGATCCTTTTCACGGATAAGCCCTGCGAACAAATCTTTCACACACTTAAAGGAAGTGCTTCCAACAGGGTTGGCAAAATCATCTTTTAAATTACAAAAAAATTTTGCGGTTTCAGAAGGATAGGTCGCTATTAATGTTTCAAACCATTGTTTGACAATATAGGGTTCCTTCTCTAACAGTAACTCTCCGAATTTCATAATACTTGTAAAATGCCTTTTTTCAAAAACTCTTATTTAACAAAAGTGTAACTGTTAAAATATAAACAACTTGGTGCTGGAATGTCAAGACAAATAATTTAAATTTCTGTGTCGCCAAAGGCTCGGCTTTGGGTCAAGGCTTGCATTCTATTCATATAATAATGTAAAATATTTTCATGATTTATATTACCCCGACAATCTCTATCAATGAAAATGAAATCAAATTCGATTTTACGCATTCATCAGGACCAGGTGGGCAGAATGTCAATAAAGTTGCCTCTGTTGCTCAGCTTAGATTTGATGTGAAAAATTCAAAGGCTTTTCCTGATGATGTAAGGGCAAGGCTTATTCAACTTGCAGGGAAAAAAATAACAGGCGCCGGAGTCCTGCTAATAAAAGCAGGGCGCTTTCGCAAACAGGAGCTTAATCGAAAAGACAGTGTCAGCCGTCTGATCTCGCTAATTCGTAAAGCATCCAAAAAACCTAAGATTAGAGTTAAAACAAGGCCCACAGTTGCATCAAAAAAACGCAGGCTTGCCATAAAGAAACATAGAAGTAAAATAAAAAAAATGAGACTGACGGCGGGAAAATCATTGGACAATTAAAGCCTGCATATCTTCAAGCTGCACAAGTTTTTCTTCAAATATATTCTTTTCTTTCTCAAGCGCCTCATACAGTTTTTCAAGCTCATCAAAGAGGTTGTCCACATCTTTTTTGCATACATGAATAGAATGGGAAATTTCAGCGATTTTTTTTCCGTCTTTATTCTCCGCTGCCTCAAGTATTTCGGAGTTTAAAGCATCTATCTCTTTTTCTCTTTTATCTATCCTGTCTTCATTTAGCGCAATCTTCTTTTCCAGTGGTTTAAGCGTTGTTCCCTTTTCAGTAATAATTTCAGAACGCTTTTTCCGGATTTCTTTTTTTGTCAGCTTTTTATATAAAACTTCATTGGAGCCAGGCTTTACATCAGGTTTTAAAGAAAAATCATCTTCATCCCACCCCTCTTTTTCCAGAAATTCCTGATAATTTCCCTGGAAAACTTCGATGGAGTTATTCTTAAAAACAACTAACCGCTTTGCAATAGCATGCAAAAACATCTCATTATGTGTAACCATGATTACAGCGCCTTCAAAAGAATTGATTGCCGCAAGAAGCGCATCGCAGGACTCCATATCAAGATGATTTGTCGGTTCATCAAGGATAAGCAGGTTTGCAGGAGTCGCTATGAGCTTGCCGAGCATGACCCTGCTTTTTTCACCTCCTGAAAGAACTCCTATTTTCTTTAATGCTGCATCCCCTTCAAACATCATAGTTCCGCAAACATTCCTGGCGCCCTGCATTTCCATATCAGGATGAGAATAGAGGATCTCTTCTAATACGGTTTTTGAATTATCAAGATTCTGGATGTTGGTCTGCTCAAAAAAACCCGGCATCAGGTTTGGATTATATGAAATTTCACCTGACTGTGGGACAAGCTTGCCGGCAATAAGCTTAAGAAGAGTGGTTTTGCCTTTACCGTTTTTACCAACAACACAGATTCTTTCATGTTTTTTTACAAATAGATCAAACTGGTTAATTAAGAGTTTGTCCCTGCCATATGAAAAAGAAAGCTTGCGGGCATCAATAAGGTTTTTGCCTTTAATCGGCTTGTTTTTAAATACAAATTCAGGGGGTTTGCTTTTTTCAATCTTTTTATGATTATCTGTTTTTGCCAAAGCCTTGATTCTTGACTGCACCATACCTGCAAGCCTTGCCTTTGCCCTGAAACGGTTAATAAAAAGTTCTGTTTCCTTTTTTTTGCGCTGCTCATTTATCCTGGTTTTTTCGTATACCTCTTCTTCCTGGGCAATTTGTGAGTAATACTTTGCAGTATTTCCTGAAACCCTGCGAATTTTTTTATGATAAATTCCTATTGTATGTGTTACAACCTTATCCATAAATCCACGGTCATGGGTAATAAGCATCAATTCTCTGGGCCAGGCTGCAAGAAATTTTTCAATCCACCGGATAGAAGCAATGTCAAGGTAGTTGGTTGGTTCATCAAGTAGTAAAAGATCCGGCTCTGACACAAGCACTTTCGCAAGATTAAGGCGAACCTGATATCCTCCTGAAAATTCATTTGGATTTTTTTCCATATCCGCAGAAGAAAAACCAAGACCCGCAAGAACCTTCTCAACCTTCCAGTGGCTTTCATGTTCTGCTTCGGGCAGCCCCCTTATACCTTCCTTTAAAACAGTATCTTCCCTGAACTCAATTTTCTGTTTCACATACCCTGTGCGATAATTCTTCGGAACGGTAACCGTCCCTGAATCAGGCTGAGCTTGACCGGTAATTAAACGAAAAAATGTGGTTTTACCATGACCGTTGCGTCCTACCATTCCAACTTTTTCGTTTCGGTTCAGCTTAAAAGAGATATTGTCAAATAAAACATTGCTGCCATAATATTTTGTCATGTTATCAATGTTAATCATTAAAACAGGCTCCGTTTTTGCGTGTTTCCCGCCGCATTACATGCTGCTGGATTCCCAGCGTTAGTGCTCTTGCTATTCATGCGATAATTCTATAAAAAATCAAATGTTCCGGTTTTTGTCAATACTTAAGCTAAGGTGTATATAGAATTACCCGACTTTGTTAAATATGGTGCCAGAATAAACAATTTTTGATAAGAATTTATATTTGACCTATATGAGCTAATAGTGTGATATATTAATTTGACGAAATTGCAAAGTAGTTTAAAATAGCAGAGAATGCGGCTTATCCGTGTCGCGATGGACACAGGTGAAACAGATATTGAAGGAATAGACTTTTCATTAATTAGAAATTCTCGGGAACTGTTTGAATTATATCTTCCCATAAAATTGTTTCATCAAATATGTTATTATGCAAATCCACAATTAGGGAACTGTTTATATTAACTGTCTGATTAAATGCTAATTGTTTATTATAGTAAATTTAAAAAATTGTTATTTTTATAAAATACGAATATTCGCAGAGTAATTGTTATATCTGTTGATTAAAAAGCTTGAGTGACGGCTTACAATCCATTTTATTTTAGGCTATTCAGATGAAATCGATAACGATTATTTGGGCATTATTTACAATTTTGTTTTTCTGTTTGGGTATTCTTCATCTACGTGCATCAAAAAAAAATATTGACACTTTCCGAATAAAAGCCAAAAAGTCAGCCGGGAAGATTATGGGCATACCGATACATACTGGTCTTGAAAATTTTGTTATCGATTTCAATTCATATATTGAGAGCCAAAACAAATCCAATCGTAATAACAATAGACTATCAGCATTAGGATACTTTGCTGCTTCACTTACGGCACTTTTATCCATGCTCCTCACAATAAAAGGTATCTGGCCATTTGAATAGTATACATTATAGCTTAGATGAAAGATCTTTAAGAAATGTAAATTTAATGGCAAAAAATAGTTGATATAACCTGTCAGTTCAGGTGACAGCCTGGGCAGTGCCGTTTTTTGACAGTTTGTTTAAAAGTCAATTTTTTCATTATTTAAAAAGTTAGTGGAAGCCCTGGCTGCCCCTGACTTCTGCGTTATGGCAGAAAGAAAGTGAGGTGAAATTATAATGTTGATTTAACAAATAAAAAAAGAAGTAGCTGAATTGCCTAAAATGCAACTTAAAGAATTTCGATTGTGGTTTGAAGAGTTTGATGCATCAGAATGGGATAAGCAATTTGAGAAAGATGTGGCTTCGGGGGGACTTGACGACATTGCTAATAAAGCAGTATCGGATTTCAAGAAAGGAAAGTTTAAAAAGCTATGAATCATTTCACTCCCTTTCTTTTTGGAAAGAATACGAAAAGCTGGGCACCATCTACGAACAAAAAGTCAAGGACAAAATCACCGAAATCTGTGGGGGATAACTACCATGAATAACAATGACCCATTACTAAAGGTTCGCTTTGACGGCAAAGCTATTGGCACAGGAAAAATTCCGGTGTCGCATTTGCTGCGTTTTCTTACCAATCTGAACAAGGCGCTCCAGCGAACGGGGCGGGTGCTAATGGGTGAATCGGAAAGCCTGCACCGTGGGCCGCAACCACGCAATATAAAAGAAGAGATGTCGCTTGATCTGGTATTATTGACACACGGCAGCCCTGCAACGGTGCTGGGTTTCGAACGGGGAAGGATGCAAACGTCTCTGCCAAGCATGGACTTTGGCCTTGAAATTTTGAAAAAGGCGGTTGCAGGCTTATCCGTTGTGCAAAAACCGGATGAGGCTTTGCCAGCCGGTTATGATGCAGGTGTCCTGATGGCATGGCGCGACACAGGTACGCTGTTCAGCCGTGGAGTGGAAAAAATCGAGTTTACTTTGAATCATAGCGAGACACCACTTTCGACAGTCTATACGCCACAAGGATTTAACCGGATTCAGGAACGTATAAAGGGTCCGCAGATCAACATTCGCACCATTGAAGGACGGCTGCTGATGGCCGATTTCAAGGAGCATGGCACACGTTGCCGTGTGCATCCATCAGCCGGGGAACCAGTGCTTTGCCTCTTTGATAATGAACAGAAAGACGAAGTTCTGGAAAACATTCTGCAATATGTCCGTATCGTTGGAAAAGCAAATGAGGAGCCCATTTCTGGAAAGATCACCAGCATCAAGATTCATGACATCGAACGACTGGAAGAAAGGGAGAACGAGGCTGTTGACTTGCTGCCCCAAGGGTCGCCGATCTCGCTGGACTTCTGGGAATCGCTGACTATCGACGAATTGGCAGAATCGCAGAACGTAAAGCCGATGGTGGATGTGCGAACTTTATTCGGCACATGGCCGGGCGAAGAAGATGATGGTTTCGAGGAAGCGATTAACGAATTAAGGCATCGAAACACGGCAGAAGATAAAATGTTATGAGCAGTGCCAAGATCATTCTCGATACTTGTATCGTTTCCTATCTGATGAAGGGTGGTCCGCTGGCTGAAGCATATGCGCCACACACCCAGAGCAGACTGCTTGCTATTTCTTTTATCACAGTGGGCGAGATGTATTTTGGAGCGGAAAACAGAAATTGGGGTACCAAAAAACGCAAGGTACTCGAAACAACGCTGCGCAACTTTGTAGTGATTCCCTATGACCATGAAATCGCCCGTTGCTATGGACGACTTGTTGCGGAACGTAAACACAACGGGAAACCTATTGCACCCAATGACGCATGGATTGCCGCGTGCGCTGCTCGTCATGCCGTACCGCTGTTAACGCACAACGCCAAGGACTTCATGGGGATCATGGCTCTTGATGTCATTACGGAAAAGCAGAAGTAGGCTTGACTCAGCAGTCTAAAAAACGCTGGAAAAGGCATGAAATCTTCATCTATTTTTCAACAATTTCTTCCATTTAATTTGCAATAGAACGTGTGAAACTGAGAGTTGCCCGTGGAGGTCATAATATACCGAGCAGGTTGCTCAGAGACGTTTTTTAAAAAGTTTGCTAAATTTCAACATATTTTACAAGCCATTAGCTGATTAAAAATTTATGAGAAAGGCACATACCCCGCTACATTACATGCTGCTGGATTCCCAGCGTTAGTGCTCTTGCTATTCATGCGATAATTCTATAAAAAATCAAATGTTCCGGTTTTTGTCAATACTTAAGCAAGGTGTATATAGAATTACCCGACTTTGTTAAATATGGTGCCAGAATAAACAATTTTTGATAAGAATTCAGCGTAATAATTGAAAAAGATGAGGATGGTTATTTTATTGCCTCTGTGCCTGTACTTCGTGGTTGTCATACGCAGGCAAAATCTCTTGATAAGTTAATGAATAGAATTAAGGAGGCAATTGAACTTTGATGGTTTCGTAAAAAGTCGGATTTTGCCTTTGTTTGTCATTCCCATGAAAATGGGAATCCAGTATTTCCAAACAGTTACACAATTCATGGATTCCCGCCTCCGCGGGAATGACGACTTTTTACGAGTGCATCAACTTTGCCTTGAAGTGAAAAAACTAATATCCAATGAATTTATTGGTGTACAAAAAGTCAAAAAGTTGATTATCAATACTGATCATTAACACCGGCTCCGTTTTTGAGCGGCTTTATGATATTCTTTTAAAATAAACATTCGTGGAAATTGAGGAAGGCCGATATAAGGCAGTATGCTGCTTATAAAAGATTCTTGTTGCCTGTTTATGATTTTTGGTTTTTCAGTTTCATCCACAAAATTTTTTTCAAATTTCTGTTCAAAAACAATGTGTTCTCCCAGGGCTGACCTGATTTCGTCTATATTTATCTCAACTTTTGGGTCTTCTTTAAAAAAATCCATATTAATGGGAACTTCTGCCCGTGCAATCAGAGACACAAACCATCTGTCTCCTGCAATTTTGCGTGATCCGTCAAATAGCTTTATGGTAAGCTCATTTTCAAGTTTTATAGATTGGATTAATATTTCTTCCATATTAATATTTACCTTTGTATTTTAATTAAAAATTTAATTGATTTTTAAAGCACTAAATATTTTTTTTGCAGAAACTGTTCCATGCCTTAGAATAAGAGGAGGATTAAGGGTAATATCAACGACAGTGGAACCTGAGCCTGACTCGAGTTCTCCGGCATCAAGGATAAGATCGATGTGCCCTGCAATTTCCGAATCAAGTTTTGAGGGATTAGAGCAGCCAATGCTATGGGAAATATTGGCACTGGTTCCTGTTATGGGACCGTCGAACCTGTCAAGCAAAGCAGCGGCAACAGGATGTCCCGGCATGCGGACACCTATCTTGCCGGTTCCTGCAGTTAGTATGTCAGGCACGCTCTTTTTTGCTTCAAAAACAATGGTAATCCCTCCCGGCCATAATTTTTCAATTAAAAGAAGAGCTGCATCCGGTATGTTTTTTACTACCATTTCAAGACAGGATATACTTTTTATCAGAATTGAAACAGGTTTGGAAAAGGGCCTTTGTTTCATGGCAAAAATTTTTTTCACAGCATCAATATTAAACGCATCCGCTCCAAGCCCATACAGACATCTCGTAGGAAATACAATAACACCGCCTTTTTTTAAGCTGTAAACAGCCTTGGCAATCAATCCGGATTCAGGTGAAACAGGATTAACACTGAAAGTTTTATTCAAAACACTGAAGTTTTTTTGCTTTACTGTCAACTTTTGCAGCCATCTCCTTTTTAAAATCCATCAGCATTTCCGTTATTTTTTTGTCTGAAACCCCAAGAATTTGCGCTGCAAAAATCCCTGCATTTTTTGCGCCCGGCTTTCCTATGGCCATGGTTGCCACGGGTATACCCGGCGGCATCTGTACTGACGAAAGCAGAGCATCAATCCCTTGAAGGCATGAAGAACCTATTGGAACTCCGATAACCGGAAGATGCGTGTGGGCAGCTAATACCCCTGCAAGATGCGCTGCATGGCCGGCTCCTGCAATAATAACCCTGATCCCGCGTTTTGCTGCTGTTGATGCAAATTCAGAGGCTTTTTCAGGGCTTCTATGGGCTGATGCCACAGTCATTTCAAATGGAATATCAAATTTTTTTAATATTCCCACAGTCTCCTCCATCACTCCAAGGTCTGAATCGCTCCCCATGACAATCCCGACTTCAGGAGTCCGCGCAAGTCGTCTAACAGCTTTTTTGCCGATATCCCTGCGAAAATAAACATCTTCCCATTTAATTTTTGAAACAGCCGCGTATCCTTTTTCCATGGCTTTTTGCACTGAATCGCCCAGTGCAGTTACTCCAAGAACCCTGCCCCCGCTTGCAACTATTTTGTCGGCTTTATTTTCCGTGCCGGCATGGAAAACCACAACATCTTTCATGGATTTAATATTTTCAAGACCTGAAATGGGAAGCCCTTTTTTATAGGCCCCTGGATATCCACCCGATACCATGACAATACAGACAGATGCCCTTGGGTCTATTTCAAGACTGCATCTGTTCAGCGTGCCGTCAATGGAGGCTTCCATTAAGGGTATAATATCATTTTTTATGCGGACAAAAAGAGGCTGGGCTTCAGGGTCGCCAAATCTTGAATTAAACTCAAGGACCTTGATCTCATCATTTTTTATCATAAGGCCGGCATACAAAACACCTTTATATAAACGTCCTTCGGCCTTCATTGCCCGTACAACAGGAAGCATAATCTCTTCCATAATTTTTCCATGCATGTATCTGTCCACTACAGGCGCGGGAGAATATGCACCCATTCCTCCTGTGTTGGGACCAAGGTCGTCGTCCAATGCAGCCTTGTGATCCTGTGAGGTGGGAAGAGGCAGAATGTTTTTGCCATCAGTAAAGACTATGAATGAAGCTTCTTCACCTGAAAGAAACTCTTCCACAACCACCCTGTCCCCGGCATCTCCAAATGAACGGTCTACCATTATATCTTTTAATGCGGCAACAGCCTCTTTTACGGTATGACATACAATTACGCCTTTGCCCGCTGCAAGACCGTCAGCCTTGACAACAATTGGAGCCCCTTTTTTTAAGATATAGGCTTCAGCCTCTTTGTAGCTTGTAAATGATTCACCCCAGGCTGTGGGTATGCCGTATTTAATCATTAAAGATTTGGCAAATGATTTGCTGGCCTCTATTTTGGCAGCTTTTTTTGTTGCCCCGAATATTTTCAGCCCCTGATTTTCAAAAATATCAACAATCCCTTTCATCAGAGGAGTTTCCGGCCCCACAATTGTTAAATCAATTTTTTCATTTTTGGCAAATTCAACCAGCTTGTCAACATCTTCAGCGCCGATTGGAACAGACTCTGCCAAAGCTTCAATCCCTGCATTGCCGGGAGCTGAAAATATTTTTTCCACCATGGGACTTTGAGCTATTTTCCATATCAGGGCATGTTCCCTGCCACCGCTTCCGATTACCAGAACTTTCATATTACCCCCGTTCCTTAATGCTAAGTTCAATCAATATGTCAAGAAGTCTGCTAAAAGAGATTCCGGAATTTTTTGCCGCAAGCGGCAGCAGACTGTTTGTAGTCATTCCAGGAATTGTATTTGTTTCCAGGATATATATTTTTTCTTTTTTTATTATCATGTCGGTTCTGCTGTAGCCTTTGCAAAAAAGAACCATGTGAGCTTTTTTTGCGCACTCCTTTGCCCTGACTGTCAAATTTTCATTAATAGGGGCAGGGCATATTTCCTTTGCCGCACTTTTAGTATACTTTGCATTGAAATCGAAAAACTCATACCCTTTTTCAGGCCTTATTTCTACAATAGGCAATGCTTTTAGTATTTCATTCCCTATAACCGATCCCGTGACTTCAATCCCATCTATGCATTTTTCCATTATAATATTATTGTCATGGGCAAAAGCTTTATCCAGGGCTTTTTTTAATTCTTTTTTTCTTTTCACAAAGGACATACCTATGCTTGAACCACCCTTTACCGGCTTTATAAATATCGGAAAACCAAGATTAACAGAATATTCATCTGCACAATCAGCGCTATCTTTACATATTGAAAAATAAGGTGGAATATCAAGACCAGCCTGCTTATAAAGCTGCTTGGAGAGAAGTTTATTTATTGCCACTGCGCTTCCAAGAATGCCTGAACCCTGATAGGGAATTTTCAGAAGGTCGAGCAAACCCTGAATGGAACCGTCTTCTCCGCCGGTTCCATGGAGAATTATGAGCGCTGCATCTATTTTTTTTGCATCCCTCACAAGCAGTTCAATATCTTTTTGGGGGTCGTAACGCAGCACGGTATATCTGTTTTTATTTAGAGCCATGAAAACCTGCTCTCCACCTTTAAGAGATATTTCCCTTTCCGGGGATATGCCACCTGAAATAAGCGCTATTGTGAGTTTTTTCATGGGATTATTTTTGTGAATTAACTCCGAAGCTGTCCACTATTTTTGTATGATACTGCTGCGGGATTTCAAACTTTATGGATGATCTTCTGTGTGAGTTTAACTTCATAATTAAAAAATTCAGTTTTTTAAGCACCCTGTACTTCTCTTTAGTTTCCTCCATCCCTTTAAGAAGTTCCTGTGCCTCGTTAATCTCTTTTTTTAATTTTATTTCAGGAGGAAGACAATCTGCATTTTTTAATATCTTATATGCCAGTTTCAAATCTTCAGGGATAAATATATCATCTTGTAAAACCATGGGTTTGCCTGAACCGGGCAGATTGTCAAAATCGCCATCTTTTTGGGCTTTTTTTATCCGATGCTCAATAATTTTTTCAAAACCTGTAATCATGACTCTACTCTATTTAAATAAAGCTTTTTTTAAAAAAAAATTAATTCCCAATGTTTTTATCAAGACGTTTTATCGAGAGTCAAACAAAATTTTTTTGTTAAAAAAAAACAGCTCCTTTTAAAAAAAGGAGCTGTTTATGGTTGTCTCGTGGTGGCGATGCAGGGAATTGAACCCCGGACACTGCGGATATGAGCCGCATGCTCTGACCATCTGAGCTACATCGCCATATGCAGCGGAATAGGTAGCAGGTAGTTTTTATTTAGTCAAGTCAAAAACCTGATGTTTAATCTAAACCCACCTATATGCTTAGGAACTGGATTCCCGCCTCCGCGGGAATGACAACATTTGCGCTAAAACGACGACTTTTTACGAAACCATCAAATTTTAAGGATGCCGGAAAAACAGCTATTTTTTACATATTCGAAAGTATCTCTTCAGCTTTTTCAAGGGAAGGATAACCGTATCCCTTAACCTGGGCTTCAAGAACTATTGCCGACATATTAATATTTTTCGATTTTTTTTCTATAACCTCTTTATAGTAATATTCAAGGGTTTTTTGGGAATATGTAGCCATTTCCCCCTTAAAATAAGTCTCTTTTGACGTTGAGAACAGAGAATCATGGGAACTGAAAATTGGCCTTCCGCGTTTAGTTATATTTGGAAATTTTTTTGCAAGCTCCTCTTCCCATACAAGTTCTATCTTAATAATTTTTTCTATGAGTATTGAAATTTCAGGATCCAGAACCGGAAGTCTGTCTTTAATTTTAGCGTACTCCAAAGGGGAAGTGCTTTCCATCATTCTTGCGTATTTTTCAGTTAACAGATTTCTGCCGCTGAGCTTTGCATCTTCAAAATCTGCCATATAGCTCTCAAGCATCTTGTCAGACCAGCTTACAAACTGGCTGGTTCTCATAATTTCAAAAGTTTTTGGGTCTTCCTGGCAAAAAGACCTCATTCCGCTGCCTTTGTTCACATCCTGAAACATTTCCCATTCGGCTTTAACAATTATATCGATTAATTTTTCCCTGCTTTCCATTTGATCCTCCATGGCATCAACATATTACTTAGGGCTACCAAAGACCGCCTATTGTAACATCAAATTTGTCAAAGCTTTTAACTGTTTTTTTCAGGTTTTCAAGATACTCCTTAGACTGTTTTTCAACCCCTTTATATGGCCAATCCTTTCCAAGTGACATGAATTTTGCCTCGGCAAGGGTATTAAATGGAAGCAGATCTATTCTCACCACTTTTTCCAAAGGCTTAAGAAACTCCAATGTTTTAACGATATTCTCCTCATCATCGTTAAATCCTGGAATCAGCGGAATATGTACTGCAATCTCTCCTTCATACTCCTTATTAAGTCTTGTAAGATTTTCCAGGATACTCTTATTTGAAACGCCTGTACTCTCCTTATGTTTGTCACTGTCCATATGCTTAATATCACATATAATCATATCACAGTTGCTTGCCACCTTCCATATATCATCATACCGTGTAAACAGATTTGTCTCCACCATGGTATGTATGCCTTCTTTTCGTGTCAGCCTTAAAACTTCTGCTGTAAAATCAGCTTGAAACGTTGGCTCTCCTCCGCTTATTGTAACGCCTCCACCCCTGTTCCTTGTTATAAAAAATTTATATGATGCTATCTTTTTTGCAAGTTCTTCTGCCGTCATCTCCATGCCTACGACTGCAAGAGCACCTGGTTTACATACTTCAACACAATCAAAACACTGATTACATTTTTCAGCTATGAGTTTATTATCCTTATCCATTGTAACAGCATCTGTGGGACAGACTTTAACGCATTCGCCTAAATCCTTGCATAGATTTTTGTTAAACCAGACCTCAGGCTTTATTGTCCATGTCTCGGGATTCTGGCACCATTTGCAGCGCATGTTACAACCCTTTAAAAATACAAGCAGCCTTGTTCCAGGACCGTCATGAACGGCATTTTGTTCTATAGCCTTAATCATGCCTTTTAATGCCATTATATATGCCTCCTTCATAGAAAAAAATTAAACAAAAAAAAAGGGCGGAAGTGTTGCCACTTCCGCCCTTCTGGTGTAAGCGACTAACTTACATTATACTACAACTCATGGGACACCCTGTCAATAACTGTGTCCTGAACAAATTCCGGAAGGGATACAAAATTTACGCTGAAGCCGGAGATCCTGACACCAAGATTAGGATAATTTTCAGGATGTTTTTTGGCATCCACCAAGACTTCGTTTGACACCAGATTATACTGAAGCTGATCCATACCGCCTTCAAGTCCGGCCAGAGTGTAATCAACAAGCTTGTCAAGGCCAGCCTCTCCCTTAACTGCATTAAAATTCCACTTCTGATTATAAACCCATGCCTTAAACTCGCTCTGGTCAATTTTCATTGCTGAAGCAAGCTTGTCCCAGGCTCCGGATTTGTCAAATTCAGAGTGTGGATTTATTCCTCCGTCTGCAAGTTTATCTCCTCTCTTTCTTCCATTTGCATTTGCGCCGCTCAGGGGAGCATAATGATACATAAGCGTAATAACAATACCCTGAAGCAATCCTGCAGGTTCATCTCTTAAATCAAGCATCTTTTTGCCCAATTCAGTGCAGTCATGAACAGCTCTTGCAAAAATCAGATCAACAAAATCCTCATTATTGCCGAATTTAGGCGCATCTCTAAAGTCCTGCTGCATATCCTCATAGCCTACCCAGTCTGCCCTAAGGGCTGTGAGCAGTTGATCCATGGTATACTTTTTCTTTTCATAAACCCAGTACTTGATGCCCGCAAGGGAATCCATTGTATCTACCCATCCAGCGGCATTATTAAAACTCAGCCACGGTGCATCAAGACTCATAAGATCTCTTCCTTCGGTTACGCATCTCTCATAGAGGATGCTCAGGAAAGGCCTTCTTATAAACTGGTTATAAAAATCGTCAGCAAGGCATCTCTGGTTGATTCCTGTTTTTACAAAAAAGTCCCACTGTTTTAGAAATGCCTGGTAGAATTCTTCAAAATCTTTGAAATCTCTTGGGTCACCGGTTTCCGGAACCTGAACCCATTCAAAACCTTCATCGGGTTCTCTGCCGTTAAACAGGGTAAACTCCAGCGGCTTAAGGGAATTAAGATTTCTGGCAGATCTTCTCGTTGCGCCCCTTGAATGAATGGTTAAACCAGGGGTGTTGCAGCCCACAACTGCCCAGCTTCTTGCCTCTTCCATGGTCATATTGCCGTATTGACGCATCATGCCGTCTATGGCGGTGTTATCATTTCTGACTGAAGGTGAACCCATGCCTGTTCTCATCACCTCAATAACACGCCTGAAATTTGTTTTGTCAAATTTATTATGCCATCTTACCTTTACATCAGGAAAATGCATTCTGTATCCGTCAATAACATCTAAAATAAGCATGCTAAGATCGTTTGTGGCATCAGTGCCGTCTCCATTCTGGCCACCGATAGTGACAACGGAATAATCCCTGGTACCCAGACCCGTGAGCCTGAATGTTTTAAGATCGCACAGCAGACCTATTTCATGATATTTAATAAAATAAAAGGCAACTATGTCAGCAGCTTTTTCACGGCTGAGAGTTTTGTCTTCAAGAACGCTTTTTTTATACCAGGTCCACCATGTTTGATCAGGACGGAATGTAATGGTATGGCATGCATGTTCGATAAAGCAGTGCGCCTGGAAACTAAGCTCATGCAACTGCATCATTTCCCAGAAATCTCTTGGTGGTTTTTCAGAAATCCATTCACACTGTGTGGCGATTGTTTCAAGTCTTTCTTTTTCTTTTGGATCGGTTTCATTTTCAGCAAGCTTTTTAGCCTCTGTTCCATGTCTTTTGATCCAGGTTATTACCGATTCGGTTGCCTTTACCGAACACTTGCAGTCATTGATACGCTTGGACAGATCAACATATTTGCTTCCTGTTGATTCCAGCAGTTCCTGCTCAAGGCGTTTAATGGTCTCTTCCATCATATTTATCAGTTTTCTGAAGCCTTTTGTCATATACCATTCGTGGTCAGGATTTGCTCTCAGGCCGGTGGTGCCTGGAATTTCCCAATATCTCTGGCCGCCTTCATAATACATTTTATAAAGCATATCGCTCATCAAAGGCTTTAAGGCATAAACAATATTATGCTCTTCGCAAAAGGCCTGGACATCATCCTGAACCTCTTTGGGAACAGGCACTTTTTTGCCGTTTTCCCACATAAAAGCTCTGCCTGACTCTGTAAATTCTTTAAAAGGATAGTAAAGGTCTGATCTTGGGTCAAATACTATTCCATGCTCATCCCCTGCCCAGTTTCCAACAAGAAGTTCTCTTGGCCTTATCACAATGTTCTGCTGTTCAAGATACCGCTTTAAAATTTCTACATGATGTTCACCAGGCGTGCTTCCCGGCATCTCCCTGTGAACATCGCAAACTATCTTTGCTTTTGTGCAGTCCATGTAAAAATCTTTGTCAGTATAGCCGGCAACTGTCTGGGCTTTGTCAGCCATTTGTTTGTTTCTGAAAAACCATGTGTCTTCGCTTACAACACTCCAGCCGCGGGGCGAAGGGTCTCCTGATCTTCCGAGAACTACCCCTGCCTCTTCGGGATCTACCTGATAGGTGAATTGATTGGTCATAATTTTGCCTCCTCCAAAAAAAAATTATAAAAAAATTAAGCACATACAGTTTAAAACGATTAAAAAAAACCTATAAATCGGACAGATGAAGCGCATGCTTCAAAAAGGTGACTTTATACAAAGGGCATATTTTATTGCACTGTTTTTTTAAACATTGAGAATTAGCATAAAAAATAAATTTATAAAAGCTTTAATATATGAATGGCATATATTTATATGTTCATATATTAAATTATATCTGTCAATAAAAATTTTCAGCACTTTTATCCTGAAGTTCCACCTGTTATACGGGTAAATAAAAAAATATAAAACATATTGATTTGACAAGGTATCAAATTTCATGCCAGCCGCAAGCCGACTGGCAATAAATATCATTTATTAAATTAATTCCCGATACTTAACAGTGTTAATTTAATTTTATTTTTAATATATATCTTCGCGACAATAGCTCAATGAGACATATTTTGTCTCATGATACATTTTATGTATTATATAGCATTTGACATAATACACCATTAAATGTTATATAAATTTAGATAGATATAATAAAAAAATATGTAATTCCTTGGAGAAAAAATATGAATAAAAAAGTACAGTTACAAATTCCTGAATCAGATCCTCATTTTTATGTACCTGAAAATGTGATAGAAAATCTTATCAGGCTTGAAAAGCTGTCGGCCAAACATCCTGTAAATATTCTGGTTGCAGGAAAACAGGGCTGCGGAAAATCGAGTCTTATACGCCAATTTGCCTCACATTTTAAACGGCCCCTTGCAACCTTCCAGATGGGCCTTCTGTCTGAATCCGGTCAACTTTTTGGTGAGCAGAGACTAAAAGAAGGCAAAACATATTTTCAGGAGTTTCTTTTTCCAAAGGCAATTACAACTCCGGGATGCGTGATACATCTCGAGGAAATAAACCGTTCTGAAAATCCCAAAGCCCTTAATGAACTGTACTCTGTTCTTTCCGAAGACAGGAGTATATGGATAGATGAACTCGGTCAGATCTCAACTGCAAAAAATGTTGTTTTTTTTGCCACATTAAATGAGGGGCCGGAATTTTCAGGTGTTGATATTCTTGATGCTGCATTAAAAGACAGGTTCTATACATTTCATCTTGATTACCTGCCCAGGCCTGTTGAACAAAAAATCCTTACTCTAAAAACAGACGTTTCAGATGAGCAGGCAACAGAAATTGTCAATGTGGTGGGCAGCCTCCGCAAAAACCCCCAGGAACCCATACCTATTTCCACACGCCACAGTTTAATGATAGCGGAATTTGTCGGGCTTGGAGCATCACTGAAAGAGGCCTTTATGTATAGTATGCAGATTAATAAAGATGTACTGGAATCGGTTCTGCTTTCTTTGCATCTTATGGAAGAGGAGTTAAAAGAAAATCATGAGGAGAACTACCAACCTTTCTGACAACTGGAGGGTGAACAAGTCCGGCATTGAGCATATTGAGCTTGTTAATGCCTTAAAAGCGGTTAGAAAAGTTGTGGGACACATGGGACTGAATATTAATGTTCTATGGACAGGCATGTCCCCTGGCCACAAAAATCATGGCATTGAGCTCCCTCCTGATCTGGTTTTAGGCGAATATCCCATACCAGGCGATAAAATGGACGTACTTGTTGGTTATACAGTTCACGAAGCCTTGCATATTATAGAAAAAAGCAGCATTATAAGGAAATATTTTCAACAAAAATACTGCCATATCAATGATTCTGAATTGATTTCCGCTATAATTGAAGCAGGTGAAGACGTTCATATTGAAGGAATTGCAAGAAAAAAAGGTGTTCTCGGAAAGTATTCTCCCAAATTTCGTACCTGGTGGAATAAAAACATGACACCTGAAATTCCCAGATCGTTTCCCAGCCTGCAACTGCTCATTGACCGTTACCTTAGCATTGTGCTTGATTTAACATTTGCAAACACGTCAACGGACGCCCTTGACCGACTTGACGAGCTGTTCGAAACAAAACTGACTCAAAAAATATTAGTTAAAAAAAGAGTTAACGACAAAAAACTCGCTGAAATTTTTTGTGGGGGCGACAGAACCCTTATGATGGGATTTCGCATGATTTTAACTGATATAGCCCAGGGATGTGAAGAGCCTCTTAGAATTCTGTTGGCGAACACTAAAGATATTATATCCTGCAATCATACAAGACGTATTTCACTATATGAAGACTTCTGGTCAGACTGGGGAGATGAATTTATAAGGTGGAAAAAGGAGGCTGAAGAGTACAAGAAAGAGCTTAAATTTGAAGAAATTTTATCTCTAAGAAAATCGAGTCTCAGCAGCGGCCTTGCAGAATCATTGGAACAGGTGCTTGCCCAGGATACAATGGATATTGACTCCGTGCTTGAAAATACCCTGGATTCCATTGGCAGGGGAGCTTTGAAGTGGGCTGTATTACCCACTAAAATTTCCAAGGCTACGGAACTTTGCAGAACTCCTGCAGATCCCAAACTGGTTCAAAAGCTGAAAGCCATCTTTCATCTCCAGAAGCAGGAGACCAGAAGGTTGAACCGCGGTTTAAAAAGTGGGAAAATTGACGCGAGCAGGCTCTACAGGGTTTCAACAACCGAAACCATCTTTAAAAATAAATATTTTGAACCGGAAAGCAGCTGGAATATTGCAATACTCGTAGACGCGTCATCATCAATGGCTTTAAACTGGTATCTCGTGGAAAGCATGTATGCCACAATAAGCGGTGTATGGTCAGGCAGCGCCAATAAATTTTACATGTATGCATACGGTGAAGACATGGGGACATGTGATATTATAGAGCTTTATCATGGAGGCAGGCTCTTTACAACCACGCCTTCCGGCAGCACCCCGTCATCACAGGCAATAATGGCAATGGCATCAATAATGCCCAAGGGGAAAAGGACTTTTATTCTGCATATTACAGACGGTGGATTTAATGTCGGCGTTGATATTGATATAGCTGTAAAGCACTGTAAAAATGAAAACATAGATCTGGTAACCATTGGTCCTGAAGGCATGGAAATTAATGAACTCAGGGACAGGTTCGGAAGCGACAGTTTTGTAATTGTTGACTCCATTGAAGAATTGCCTGATGCATTAGGGTCGGTTTTGAAAAAGAAACTTCTCGGCAGGTAGGTTTTTGAGAGAACCCTAAGCGAGACATATTTTGTCTCATATATTGATAAATACAAATCGTTTTTAAAAAAATACCTTGATTAACCATGAACCTGTTTTAAAAAATTAGAAACTGTTAAGAAAAAAAACAACTCGGGCTAAATGCAATCAAATCCACATAGGTGCAGGGCGCAGCTTAATAAAACAATTTAACTTTTTTCCCACGCCCATGAATCATATTAAAATTTATCCCAATCTATTTAAAAAAGTTTTATATTGGCATAATTATTGATTGTTTATTAACTTTAAGATGGCAAAATACAAATTTAAATGAAATATTGGTGAAGTATCCTTGTTTAAATATTGACAAGGTATTAAAGAGATATTATTTTATATTGGATAAGGATAATAGATAGTTGGTTGTTAAATGAATATTAATTCAGCAGTATTAACCTTTTTGCAGAGCAAACTGACTGAGTGTTCGGTCATTTTTTTGTTGCAAATTATATTTAAAATATAGTAGATTAAAATTTAAGGGGCTTTTTAATGTCAAATTTTTAAAAAATGTTCGATTCCGTCTAAGTTTTAAGATTTTTAAGGAATATAAATTTTTAAGTAATATATTATTTTTTAGGAGGAGGTTATTATGACAGAATTTAATTATCAGTTAGACCCTGCAGAAGCGGGCGTAAAACTCGGTGAAACCGGCGAACCTTCACCACAGGGCTGGAGCGTGGTAAGCCCTGATGTATGGCATTTCAGAGCTCACCAGATGGCTGACAAGATTCAGACCATCGAAGGTTACAGCGATAAAGAATTTTGTATGGACTGCACAAAGGCAAAAATTATAGTTGAAGTTTATGAAGAAAACCCCTGGGGAAGCCCAAGTGAACTCCATGCAGAGGTAATGAAGCGATACCTTGAATCGCAGTGCATAGTTATAAGAGAAAGAGAACTTTTTGTGGGAAACTGGGGCAATGATGAGCATGGCATTGTTTTTGACCCAAGATCAGATCTCTGGTTTGCCTTTGAAGAGTTCACGGATAATGGAAAGGCCCAGGTCTGGATTGACGGCAAAAAAGTTCCTGTTAAAGTTGGGGATGAGCTTTATAATAAGGTTAAAGAATTCTGCAACCAGTGGAATCTGGTGTTTGCATCAAAACCCTATATGACCGATGCAGAATACAGAATGTATGTTGAAGGGGGCATGAGGTACTGGGAACAGGTAGGCACAACAGGACTCCGCGCAAATCCCGACCATGAGTGGTATATGAAAAAAGGTCTGCGAAAAGTCCAGAGCATGATGCAGGAAACTGTTGAAAGGCTTGAAAAGGAATGTGCTGAAGCCACAGGCTCTAATTTTGTTGATTTAAAAGAGCGTATTGGTGACTGTAAGTCTTCTGTCAAGGCAACCGGATGTGTAATCGACTGGATCAAAAGACATGGGAAAGTTGCCTTTGAAATGGCTCAAAAAGAGACGAACTCTAAAGAAAAGGCGAGACTTGAAAGAATTGCCTCGAACTGTGACTGGGTTGCGGAAAATCCTCCAAGGGACTTCTGGGAGATGATGCAGCTTCACTGGCTGAGTTTTGAAGCTCATTATCTTATTGAACATGCATCCCATACAATTACATTCCGGCCTGACCAGACATGGTGGACATGGTATGAAAAAAGTGTTGTCAAGGAAAAAACCATAGACAGACAGCTTGCTGCTGACATTATTGCATTCTATTATATTAAATACCACGAAATCGGACTTCTCACAGAACTAAAAGCCTTTAGAGAAGCTGGAATGGGCACCAGGGATTATACTGTTATTACCGTGGGCGGCCAGAATGCAGACGGCAGTGATGCAACAAACGAACTGACCATGCTCATGCTCGATGTTATTGACGGCTACAGATTCCATTTTCCTGACGTTAAGGTCAGATGGCACAACAAGTTCGATAAAAAGAATTTAAGACGCGTTGTGGAAATAATGCGAACCGGAATGGGCTCACCTTCATTAAAGAATGATAATGTTGCCCTGGCTGAAATGTTTAACCATTATGACTCCATTTCTGTTGAAGAGGCAAGAAGCTGGGCTGTTGTGGGCTGCAATACGCCAGGAATTACAATCCATTCCAGAGGCGCACACAGGCGGTCTGCCAGATCTGTCAACTCAATGAAATCCATAGAGTTTACCCTGTTTAACGGAAGAGATCCTGACCCGAAATGGGACTTTGTAAAAAGCACAGAAACCGGAGATCCTTCCACATTCAAAACCTGGGAAGAATTCTATGCTGCATGGGAAAAACAGTGGCACTGGCTTATAAGGGTTGGCATGAATCTCAGAAATATTTCAGACAGATATTTTAACAAGATTCTCAGAAGACCTTTTCTCTCCAATCTTTATCAGAAATGCATAGAAGAGGGCACAGACATCATGGTGGCTGACGTGCCCTGGTTAAGTTTTTATAATGCTCCAGGCTGGGTTGATACCATTGACAGCCTTATTGGTGTAAAATACTGGATTTACGATGAAAAGAAATACACCATGGAACAGCTTGTCACAGCCCTGAAGGCCAACTGGGAAGGTTATGAAGATATGCACCAGGATTTTCGTGATGCTCCGAAATTCGGGAATAACGAAGATTATGCAGATAATATCTTCAACCAGGCAACAAAATCAGCAAGTGATATTGGAAGAAAATGCCTTGACCTTCGCAACGAACCAGGAGGATATCCCCAGGGAGTTGTTATCACCTGGATGTACGCCCTGGCTCCCCACTGCTGGTCTGCGCCCAATGGAAGAAAACTTGGCGATACACTTTGTGACGGCGGAATTAATCCCCATGCCGAGTTTGACAAAGGCGGCCCATGGGACAGACTTGCTTCAGCCTTAAAGATTGACCAGTCTAACTTCAAGGCATGGATATATAATCAGAAATTTAATTTTAACACTGTAAAGGGTGAAGCCGGCCTTGATAAACTCTATGACTTTACTCTTGCAGGTCTTGAAGGCGGCATGGATCAACTTCAGTACAATATGGTATCGAGAGATATTCTTATTGATGCTAAAAAGCACCCGGAAGAGTATCCTTACCTTGGTGTAAGAATATCCGGATTCAGCGCCAACTTTACAGCTTTACCTGAATTTGTTCAGGATGCTGTTATAGACAGGGTTGATCATGAACTTTAATTTTAAATAATAACCAATTTAAAAAGGGGGGATGAAGATTTTTTCATCCCTCCTTTTTTTTTAAAAAAAAATGGGGCAAAAACATGCAGTATGACAATGATGTTGTTATAGCAGGCGCTGCAAGATCCGCATTCAGCCGTTTTGGCGGAACCTTAAAAAATATGCATAGCATTGATATTGCGGCTCAAGTTATGAGAGGAACTGCTGATAAAATCAAACTGGATAAAAAAAATATTGATATTATATATTACGGCATGTGTATTCTGTCCGAGGCAGCCATTGAAAACAACATAAACGGCAGGCAGGCCATGCTAAAGGCAGGTTTCCCTTCTGATGTTTTATCTTTAACAATAGACCGAGCCTGCTGTTCATCACTTACTGCTGTTCATCTCGGATTTAAAGATATCAAACTTGGAGAAGCCGAGGTCGTAATGGCGGTTGGGGCTGAAAATATGAGTAACACCCCCTTTGTTGTTCATAATGTCAGATGGGCAACAGGTTTGCAGCAGCCAAAGATAAAAGACCATCTTTTTCCAATAACTTATTCAGGCTTTAATATCCTTGCACTGGATGCTGGTGAGGTTGCGCTGGAAAACGGGATTACCCGAAAAGAACAGGATTTATGGGCATACCGTTCCCAGATGCGTTATCAAAGGGCAAAGGCAGATGGTAAATTTTCAGACGAAATTATCCCGATCAAGGTTCCCCGACCACGGGGAAAGCATCTTATGTTTGATGAAGATGAATTTCCTCAGCCTGATACTACACTTGAAAAACTTGAAAGCCTTAAAACCCTTGGTGACAGCCTTACTGTTACTCCAGGAAATGCTCCGGGACTTGATGCCGGCGCATGCGCTGTTATCATAACAAGCAGAAAAAAAGCAGCAAAGCTGGGTTTATCGCCAATGGCCAGGATTGTTTCCATTGCAAGCGTGGCAACTAATCCCCGAGATTATGCCAAGGTTCCTGCTTTTTCAATAATAAAGGCATTAAATAAAGCTGATTTTAAAATAGATGATATGGACAAAATTGAAATCAACGAAGCTTTTGCGGCAGTACCACTTATTTCTACAAAAATTCTGGCAGGGGAAGATACAAAAAAAATCGAGGGGATCAGGAAAAAAACGAATGTGAACGGGGGCGCAATCGCCGTGGGGCATCCTGTTGGCGCAAGCGGAGCAAGAATTTTAATGACATTAGTGTATGAGTTAAAAAGAACAGGGGGGCGCTATGGTGTTTGCGCAATATGCGGAGGACTTGCCCAGGGAGACGCTGTTATAATAGAAGCAGAATAATAAGCTGCCTGCAGAAAAAAACAGACAGCTTATTTAATGTCCTTGCAAAATCTCACTTTATTATTTTGCAGAGAGTCTTATGGCTGAATCCAGCCTGATTGTCTCACCGTTTAACTGGGCATTTTCAATAATCTGAGTTGCAAGTTGTGCATACTCTGAAGGTTTGCCAAGGCGTTTTGGAAATGGAACCATTTCAACCAACGATGCTTTTACGGTCTCTGAAAGTGCTGCAAGCATGGGTGTTTCAAAAAGGCCGGGGGCTATGGTTACCACCCTGATTCCATAATTTGCAAATTCTCTTGCAATGGGCAGAGTCATGCCGACAACACCAGCCTTTGAAGCGCTGTAAGCAGCCTGTCCAAGCTGGCCTTCGAATGCCGCTGCTGAAGCTGTATTTATTACCACCCCTTTTTCACCGTCGTCATTTGGTGTATTCTTAACCATCTGCTCGGCAGCAAGCCTTATAACATTCATTGTTCCTATAAGATTAACCTGAACAACCCAGTTAAATTTATCTATGGGCATCGGACCTTTTTTCCCAAGAACTTTCATGGGCGGACTTACTCCGGCGCAGTTAACTGCAAAGTGTATTGCTCCGAATGTATCCATTGTTTTATTTATGGTTTCCTGCACATTTTTTTCATCTGTAACATCTGTTTTGCAAAAAATAACAGAATCCCCAAGCTCGGCTGCAATTTTTTTACCTCTTTCCTCATCAAAATCAAGGATAGCAGCTTTTCCGCCATCACTTACAAAACTGCGGACACATGCCTCGCCTAATCCTGAGGCACCTCCTGTTACGACAGCTACACAACCTTTTACTTTCATTAATATCCTCCTTTATTCTTGATTATATTTAGAATCTTTTGCAAAAGCCATTTTTTTACGCATCAGACTCAAAATTTCAACCTTCCTTGAACCCTGCTTAAGGATTTTATTTACAATTCCTTAAATTTTTTATATTACCATCTTGTGCTTATTAGTCAATAGTTTGTCTAAAAAAATTAGCCTCCCTTAAAAGGTAACCGGACATGCAAACCATGATAACATAATTATAAAAGAACAAAAATATACCTTTGACATATATACAATTTTTTTTTATCTTTGTTTAACAAACATAACCCATAAAACTTCTCTGCTCCTTCCTATTCCTTTGGCGCGGATGGAACAGGTTAAAACAGCAAAAAAACAATGAAATTATTTAACATAAAACGCTTTATAATATATGATCATATTCTCATAATAAGTGTTATAATAGCATCTGCATATTGGTTTTTCCAATCATTATTATATGCACTTTCATCAGAGAATATATCCATAACCAATGCGCTTCTTGGTAATAACTCCAGTGAAATTTTGTACCGACTTCTGGTTTTATGCTTTTTTATGATCTTTGGTTCACACGTCCAGTATATTACCAACAAGCGTAAAGAGGCTGACAAAGCGCTTAGTCGGACAGAGGGCAAATATCAAACCATTATAGAGAGTTTTGAAGACGGGTATTATGAAATAGATTCCAGGGGAAATTTTTTATTCTTAAATAATTCCATATGTAAATTAATAGGTTATTCTAAAAATAAACTTATTGGAAAAAATATTAGAAGTTTTTTGAATAAAAAAACTGCCGCAAGGATAATCAAAAGCATGAATAATGTCCTAAAAACCGGTAAACCCGAACAATCTATATATTGGGTCTTAACAAAAAAAAACGGTTATAAGCGATTTATTGAAATGTCCATAGCTTTAATTAAATACGGGAATAATCCATCGGGATTTCGAGGTGTTGTCAGAGATATTACGGAAAGAAAAAAAACAGAGCTCCTGCAACGTGCAAAGCTTGCGGCTGAAGATGCCAACAGGTCTAAAAGCGAATTTTTAGCTAATATGAGCCATGAAATCAGAACACCTTTAAACTCTATTATCGGTCTTGTTGAACTGCTCCTTGACACCCCAATGGAACCAGAGCAGAAAGAAGACCTGAATGTGGTTCTATCATCATCTTATGCGCTTCTTTCCGTAATAAACGACATTCTGGACTTTTCAAAAATCGAAGCAGGCAAACTGGAGCTTGAAGCAACAACATTTAACCTCAGAGATTTCATGGGTGATTCTTTAAAGATAATGGCAAGTAAAGCACATGAAAAAAGGCTTGAACTTGCTTGCAGAATTATGCCTGAAATTCCCGACAACCTGAAAGGGGACCCTTCAAGATTACGTCAGATAATCCTTAACCTCATAGGAAACGCTGTTAAATTTACAGATAAGGGAGAAATCTTTGTTGTAGTGAAACAGGAAATAATTTCAAATTCTGAAATTAGTCTTCATATCTCTGTTAAAGATACCGGCATAGGGATCCCACCTCAAAAACAGAAGGTCATATTCAACCCGTTCCAGCAGGCTGACGGAAGCACTTCCCGCAGGTTTGGGGGCACAGGGCTGGGCCTTGCAGTATCTGCCCAGCTTGTGGAACTGATGAAAGGCAAAATCTGGTTGGAAAGTATTCCCGATAAGGGCAGCACGTTCCATTTTACTGCACAATTTAATATTTTGCCCGATACAGACTCTAACATTCAAACCTTGCCTGAAATCGATGTTAGCGGGGTTCGGGTTTTGGTAGTGGATGATAATTCCACCTCGAGAAAAATTTTAAAAGAGATGCTGGAAAGCTGGCATATGTTTTCTTTAACTGCAGGAGGAGCCGGAGAGGCTAAAGAAATGCTTTTAAAAAAACATGGATCAGGCATGCCTTTTGATCTTGTTATTATAGATTCCCACATGCCTGAAGAAAACGGTTTTTCCCTTGCATCCTGGATAAACAGCCATGACAATTTAAGCACAAAAATCATTATGCTTCTAAGCTCTTCGAGAGAACTTGATAAAATAAATTTCAAAGCAAACGGAATCAGAACAAGCCTGATCAAGCCCGTGCGCCACTCGGATATGCTGGATTCTATAATTAAGGCTCTCGGTTTAAAGCAGATTCCCCCGGATTTTTCATTAAAAAAAAATGGCGATGTTGCATCAGGCGTTAAATTTCCCCTGAAAATCCTTGTGGCTGAAGATACTCCGTTTAATCAAAAATTTATTTCGCGCCTTCTCCAGAGATGGGAGCATGCTGCCGTTATTGTGGAAAACGGCTTGCTGGCGTTTGAAGCCCTGGGAAAAAATGAATTTGATCTTGTTCTTATGGATATACAAATGCCTGAGATGGACGGTCTGGAAGCCACTGCAAAAATTCGTGAAAGGGAAAAACTTACGAAAAGGCACGTACCCATTATTGCCATGACCGCCCATGCAATGAAAGGAGACAGGGAACGCTGCCTTGAGGCCGGCATGGACGAATATATCTCAAAACCTATTTCTTCAAAAAAACTCTTCAGGGTCATAGAAAAAATGACCAAAAAATATAAAATCATCAGCTCTGCTCCAGGGCAATCTCACATACTGTTTGATAAAACCTCCCTGCTTGAGGCTTTTGACAATGATTTCAATCTGTTTAAGGAGGTTGTTGAGATGTTTATAAATGATTATCCTCCCATGATTGAGGCTATACATAACGCTGTGAAAGCAAAAGATTCCGATGCATTAAAGCGTACTGCTCATGCTTTAAAGGGAATGTCAAAAAATTTTCAGGCTGAAGATGCAGCGCTTACAGCTTATAATCTTGAGGAAATGGGCAGACTGAAAGATTTTAACAATGCAGATCAAACATGCGAAGTTCTCGAAACAGAACTTGCAAAGGTAAAGGAAGATCTGCTGGATCTCGTAAAGGAACTTACAAAAAAGGATCAGGGAAAAAAGGGTTTTTAACATTATGGGGAAAAAAAAGATTCTTGTGGTTGACGACAACAGGGCTATGTTGAAATTTCTTACCGAACTCCTGCAAAAAGAGGGGCAACATGTTGTCAGCGCTGAAAACGGCTTTCAGGCTCTGCATATACTTACTTCCTTTGTTCCGGATATTATTTTTTTAGACATAGTTATGCCTAAAATCGGCGGGGACAAGCTTTGCAAAATCATTCGAAAAATGGATCATTTAAAGGATTGTTTTATTGTTATCATATCAGGAGCAGTAGCGGAGCTGGATTTTGATTTTTTAGAGTTAGGCGCAAACCTTTGTATTGCAAAGGGTCCTTTTAATATAATGACAAAGCATATCATGGCTGCAATTAAAGAGTCCTATTCAACAGATAGGAACAAAGGGAATCATTCAATAAAAGGTCTTGGTTCCGTTCACAGCCGTCAAATGACAAGAGAGCTTCTTTCCCGAAACCGGCATATAGAAACAATTCTTGAAAGTATTAAAGAAGGTATACTTGAAGTTTTTTCCGGCAAAATTGTTTATGCTAATTCCGCTGCAGCAACAATGCTTAAAAAACCCCAGGAAAAAATACTTGTTTCATATCCCACGGATCTTTTTGATAAAAAAACGCGTCCGAAAATAGAGGCGCTTCTGAATAATAATGAAAAACCCACCGGTGAAACCGAAGTGGAAATACCGCTGGAGTTAAACGGGCATCAGGTGGTCTTAAAAATTATGCCCATGAGGGGAGAAGAATCGACTTCTATAATAATGATGAGGGATGTCACAAAACAAAAAGAACTGGAAGCTCAGCTTCAACATGCTAAAAAAATGGAGGCTGTTGGAACCATTGCCAGTGGTGTAGCCCATAATTTCAGAAACACGCTTGCTGCCATACTTGCAAACAGTCAGATTATTCAGATGAATTTTAAAGATTGTCCCGAGATAACTGAAGTAATGGAAAGAATTGACACTTCTGTTCAAAGGGGCGCCCAGCTTGTAGATCAACTGATGTCTTTTTCCCGAAAACAGGCGAAAGAAGACCTTAAAATTATTGACATCTCAAAAGTGGTGAAAGAATCATATAATTTAATGAAAGGTTTCCTGGAAAAAAATATTGATTTTAACATTGATGTACAGGAAAATATATATATAATTGGTAACCATTCCAGTCTGGTACAGGTTGCTCAAAACCTTTTGATTAACTCAAAAGATGCAATGCCCGAAGGCGGAAGTATAAAAATCAAGGCAGAGCAGAAAAAAAATATGGCTGTTGTAACAATCTCCGACACAGGCCACGGAATGGATAAAAAGACCATGGAAAATTGTTTTAATCCCTTTTATACAACCAGGGCAATAGGAAAAGGCACAGGCCTTGGCCTTTCCACAAGTTACGGAATTGTTAAAAATCATAACGGAGATATATCTGTTGAATCAGAAATAAACAAAGGTACGATGTTTAAACTTTATTTTCCCCTTGCTCAGGCATAACAGTTATCCAGCAAAAAATGAAAGCCGGAGGTAAACTAATGATTAATGTTACAAAAAGTTTTATGGTTCTTTTGCTCATTATTGCTTTATTCTATGGATGTTCATCTGATGAAGAGAAAAAGATAGCATATATGGAAAGAGGCGCGGCCTATTTTGAAAAAGAAGATTATAAAAGCGCAAGGATAGAGTTTAAAAATGCAGCACAGCTTGATCCAAAATTCGTTGAAGCATATATAAAGCTCGGCGAAACCGAGCTTAAACTGGCCAACCTGAGGGGCGCTTTCACGGCATATAAAAAGGTTTTTCAGATAGACCCTGAGAATAAGGATGCACAACTGAAATTAGCTACCTTTTATCTTCTTGGCAGAAGAACAAAAGAAGCCAGAACAATGGTCGACGAACTTTTAAAAAATGAACATGACAATATTGAAACACTTTTTCTTCTTGCAGGCATTCTTAATCAGGAGAAAAAAATTGATGAAGCGGAAGAGGTCTTTAAAAAAATATTAAAAATAGATAAAAAGCAACCACGCGCATACCTGGGCCTGGCAAATGTGTTGATCCAAAAAAATAAAATTAATGAAGCAAAAGAGACTCTCAAGGATGCTGTTAAAACAAATCCTGGTGAAATACAGCTCAGGCTTGCTCTTTTTAAGCTTTATACCGACATAAAAGAATTTGATCTCGCTGAAGCTGAAATACAAAAGGCTATTAAAAATAATCCGAAAAATTCCAATCTATATATTGCCAAAGGAAACTTTTTCTTAAAAAAGAATGACAGAGACCTGGCAGAAAAAACATACTTAAAAGCAATTGAAGTCGATCCGGAAAGCATAAAGCCTTATATGATAATGGCTCTATTTTATGACATTACCGGCAGCCGGGATAAAGCCCTTGCCATGTATAATAAAGCATTGGAACTTCAGCCGGATGATCTCAGGATAATGAATGCCGTCGCAAGATTTTATTTTAAACATAAGGACAATAAGAATGCTTCAAAATATATTACAAAAATTTTGGAAAAAAGACCAAAATTTTTTCCGGCAAGGATGCTTAAAGGAGAGCTCCTCGTGGCAGAACGTAAATTTTCAGAAGCAAATAATCTTTACATCCAGCTTATTCAAGAAGAACCGAAACAGCCCCGTCTGCATTACTTTAATGGCATTGCCCTGCTTGGAAAAAATGAACTAAATAATGGAAAAGCATCTATTGCAAAAGCAGTTGAATTAAAACCGGATTATATTAAAGCAAAAATACTGCTTGCCAATATTTATCTTCGCGAACAAAATTTTGAACTTGCTGAAAAAGAAGCCGAAGAGATCTTAAAGTTAATACCTGAAAGCTACACTGCGGGAATGATTCTTGGGAAAGCATTTGCCGCCCAGAGAAAAGTAGTAAAGGCTGAAAAGGTTTATACAAATCTTATAAAGGCATCTCCTGAAAATCCCGAGGGTTATTTTCGTTTGGGGTTGCTCCAGGGAGCTTTGAAAAAATATGATCTTGCACAGCAAAACTTTGAAAAAGCACTTTCAATTAATCCGAAACTCATGGATGTATTTACAAGCCTTGTTTTTTTAAATGCAGGAAACAAAAAATATGATGAGGCAATAAAAAGGTGTAATAATCAATTAGAAATAACAAAAGAGTCTCCCATTGTGTCAGCAATAATATATGACCTTAAAGGAAGACTTTACCTTTCTAAAAAAGAGAAAGAAAAAGCGATAGAATCGTTTAAGACAGCCATAAGTAAAAATCCGAATTATGTGCGTCCATATGCTGAACTTGGCAAAATATACCTTTCTGAAAAACTTAATGATAAAGCCATTGAACAGTACACTGCCGCACTTGAAAAAAATCCCAGGCAGCCAAATATCCATATGATTCTCGGCACAATATACGATACACAAAAACAGTTTGAAACGGCAGAAAAACATTATAGAAAAGCTCTTGACATAAATCCTGATTTTGCTCCTGCTGCAAACAACCTTGCATATCTGCTTGGCAACAACAGTAATAATCTTGATGAGGCACTAAAATTTGCCAGGCTGGCAAAGGAAAAGCTTCCTAATGACCCTAGTGTTATGGATACCCTGGGCTGGATTTACTATAAAAAAGGCCTGTATGATAACGCAAAGGCGGAGTTTATAGACAGCCTTGAGAAAATTTCTAATAATGCCACAATTTATTACCATCTTGGGATGACATATTATAAAAAGGGTAAGATGAATCTTGCAAAAAGAGAGCTTGAAAAAGCTTTAAATATTGATGACAGATTCCAGGGAGCAGAGGATGCAAAAAATATTTTATCCCGACTTTAATAAATTTATAAAAATACGGATTTTTTGTCGCTTCAGATTTTAAAACTCAAGTTAATTACTTGTTCTTATTATGAAATATTTTTCATTAAAAATTCTTTTGTTATGTATAATTATTCCGCCTGTTTTTTATATTTTAACCATTCAGGGTCTGGAAAAAAAATTTCACCAAAGCTATTTAAACGAAATAGAAACAGTATATATAGGCGATCCTGATCCATTGCTCAAAGGCGCTGTGGGATTAAGAGAAGAAGTAAAGACAAATATTGACAAATACCTTAAAGGCAAAGTGTTAACTGCATGGGGAATGAAGATAGATGTTGCAGTAACCACAAAAAACGGCACGGTTATTTACCCCCCTTTTTTTGAACAGGATATAGGGCAGATTCTTTCCCACGACTCCATGCAGACTGCAAAGAAAAACTTTGAGCTTATGAATCAGGGGCTGGTGGTAAATGTTGATCTGGTCATTGATAATAATACCACGCTTGCGAATCTCATACTTACCGGTTATATAATACTTTCAGCATTAATTTTATCTTTTCATTATAAAAACGCAACAAATCTGGCAAAACAGGAGGAAGATGAACAAAACAGGGAGCTTAAACAGCTTAAAACAGTCTATGACAAAAACCTGAATGAACTGGAACAGGAAAAGTCAATACTTGTATCTGAATTTGAAACTGCAAAGATAAAATTAGAGAGTCTTAAACTAAAAAGCAGTAAGAACGAAGAGGAGATGATACATGAAATCATAGATCTCGAGGAAAAGCTTAAAGCAAACCTTGATCATCAGGAAGAACAGAATAAAAACATAGAGGAATTAAAAAAAAAGACAGGGCTCAATCAAAGAAAAAAAACAAAATATTTTCATGCACTGGAAAAAAGATTCAGAGCATTATATAAAAATCTGGTTTTAAATGAAAGAGCAATCGAAGGTTTTATTGATCTGAACGATGATCTCAAAATCAAGAGCGAGGAGATTATTTATCAGTTAAACCAGAACCCGAAACTCGTAACTGTAAAAAGAAAAGTATTTGGCAAAAAAAGCATGGGGAAAATTTTTGAGGTTGTTTTTGCTTATAAAGGCCGCCTTTACTTCAGAAACATCAAAGGGAATAAAATTGAGGTTCTTGCAATGGGAACTAAAAATACACAGAGCAAAGAGATGGCATTTCTTGCAGGGCTTTAGGCGTTCACAATTTTAAAAAGCATATCTGAAAACAAGCTCAAAACCTTTCTTTTTCACCTCTGCCCTAAGCTTTATCTTGTTTCCTGTTTTTAGCTTTTCTATAAAATTTTTTTTTGCATTTCTGTTGTATTTATGAACGCTGCTGACCGCTCCGTAAAAATTGCCCATATAAAAACCTGATTCGACTACAGACACAAGAGTTCCCAGCGCACAATTGCCATTGTCAAAAGCTTCATATGCAGTACATATCAAAACTGTATTAAATAAAAAAGCAACCAGCGCATCCCTGTACCTTTCGCAGTAGAGCATACCGCCCCCTGGAATTATGGAAAATATTCCCGCAAGCTTTGTGCTTTTTTCCGGAATCGAACCCCGTTGCTCTAAATCAGATAAAAGTTTTGGCACCCTGTATTTATCCAGATTTTGCGAGCTTATATTATCAAATTGCCCCTCAGCTTTTTTCCAGTCTCCTGTTTCAACATTAATCCAGCCTGCCCTGTAATAAGCTTCATCCTTAACATCAGTATCACCGGTTTCAACAATAAGATTATGGAGACTAACTTCAGCAGGACCCGACTCACTCAACTGCATATATGACTCGCTCATCATAAGGTATGCTTTTGCCGGAAAAGTATTCATGCTAAAACCTTTTTTGCGATATTTATCAATAAGTTTTGTAAAAGATGCAACGGCTTCCCTGAAATGCCCGGAATTATAATTTGCCAGACCCACCTTATACATTGCATGCTCTGCTTTTTTATCTTCAGGAAAAAAAAAGATAAATTTTTTGTATTCACCGGCAGCCCTGTAATAGTCTCCATTTAAAAAAAAGCGCTCAGCAAGGTCAAGCTGCATTGAAGAATTAATGATAAGAGTTTCTTTTGGTTCCTCTATTATTTCAGCTTCTGCAATACTTTTTGATAAAAACAGTAATACAGGTAACAAACATAGCAGTATAAAAACAAAAAAGAACCTATTATAAAAACTCCCATAGATTTTTAACGCCATATTTTTACCACCAGAAATCGTTAGCAGAAACAGGATCATAGCAATGTTTTTCCCCATTTATAATAACTTTAGGAGAAAGCTTTACTTCATCACCGCCGCAGCGCATAAGACGGTCGCAGGTCATAATCCAGCCTAAAAAAAGCCCGTGTTTTTTTATGCTGTCAACAGAATAACTCGAGCATGAAGGATGCATGGAACATCGGTTGCCGTCAATTTTTGAAATATACTTTCTGTACAGGTTAGCAGGATATAAAAGATAATTTTCATTTTCGCTTTTAAGCACGGTTCCTTTTTTTTGTGTCAGCATTTTATTATGCGCTGTGCAGGCTGTATTGAGACAGAGCAGAATAGTCAAAAACAAAACAAAAATTTGTCTTTTCATTATTTATAAAGCCGAATTATAATTTATGTAACCGTCAACCGCTCCAAAATTTATTGGGTAACCCGCAAAATTTCCTCTATTGTGGAAATACCGTTCAATACCATTTGAATGCCATCTTCACGAAGTGTTATCATGTTTTGTTTAAGAGCAGCCTCTTTTATCAGGTTTGCATCATATGTTTTAAGTATAAGGGACTTTAAATCCCCTTCCATAATCATAATCTCGAAAATACCGAGTCTGCCCCTGTAGCCTGTATTAAAACATTCTCCACAACCCTTTGCCCTGTATATGGTATGATCCTTTATCTGAGCATCTGTAATGCCTATACTTTTTAATATTATATCATCCGGCACATAAGCCTCTTTGCAGTTGCTGCAAAGAACACGTATAAGCCTCTGGGCTATGACCGCTATAACCGATGATGAAATCAGGAATGGCTCAACCCCCATATCAACGAGGCGGGTAATTGCGCTGGCTGCATCATTTGTATGAAGTGTTGACAGTACAAGATGACCGGTCAATGCTGACTGTACTGCTATGCCTGCTGTCTCCATATCACGTATTTCGCCTATAAGTATTACGTCAGGGTCCTGTCTTACAATTGACCTGAGACCGTTTGCGAATGTAAGGTCTATTTTAGGGTTAACCTGTATCTGACTGATGCCCTTTATTTGATACTCCACAGGGTCTTCAATGGTTATGATGTTAATACCGGAAGAGTTTATTGATGTTAATACAGCGTAAAGAGTAGTGGTTTTGCCGCTTCCGGTTGGTCCTGTAACAAGGAGAATACCGTTTGGTGAAGCAACAATTTTTTTCAGCAAATCGAGCCGCTCCGAAGACAACCCTATGTCTTCAAGGGTAAGCAGAGACCCACTCTTATTAAGCAGTCTTAACACCACCCGTTCACCAAAAGTGACAGGAATGGTTGAAACACGCACGTCTATCTCCTGATCCCCTATTTTAACGTCAAGACGCCCGTCCTGGGGAAGACGTTTTTCCGCTATATCCATTTTTGCCATAACCTTTATTCTGGAAATTAACGCGGGCTGTATCCATTTGGGAGGTGTAAGAAAATCGTAAAGTATGCCGTCAACCCTGTATCTTATCTTGAAACTGTCCTGATAGGATTCAATATGTATATCGCTTGCGCGCGCCTTTATTGACTGGGACAGGATATGATTAACCAGCTTAATAATAGGTGCATCGCTTGTATCATCAAGGAGATCAGCGGTGTCTTCAAACTCGCTTATGACAAATCCATCATTTTCTTCAAGGTTCCGGACAAGCTTTTCTGCCGAGTCCCGGGCGAGATCGTATGAAATGTTTATTGCTGAAAGAATTGCAGCCTTGGTTGAAAGAACTATCTTGTAATTTTCAGGTCTGATAATCTTTAAAATATCGTCAACGGGCTGAAAAACAATGGGATCATTTACCGCTATGATGCATTCCGAAATAACTGTGCCGGAAGACATGGAATCCTTTTTATTGTCAGTTCTATTTTTTTCAGCCTCTTGAACCCTTTCAAGGGGAACAATATTATATTTTTTCAAAAATTGAATTGAAATATTTTTTGTAAAATCGGTTGCAGGATTTTCAAGGGAAAGCTCAGGCCAGAAAGGGATATCATATAGCCTGCTATATACTTCAAGAAGCTGATGTTCGGTAAGCAATTTCTTGTCTAACAGTACTTCGCCTGTATTCCTTCCGTTTTCCCTTACTGAACTCTCGACTTCAATTAAATCTTTTTCCGAGACCCCATAGTCCTCAATGATTATATACTGCAACTGTTTTTTCATAACAAATTATTATATTATCTTTAAAATTTACAATTTTTTACAAACGCTTAAGTAACACTATTTATTTTGCAATATTGGGGTATTTTTTTCTTCTATCAGGGTTTCAGGCACATTTTCAGGCAGGGATTTTACTCTGTCCTGATACATTTTTATTTTGCCTTCCTTGATTTTATCAATATGCCCCTGTTTTTTATTATAAATCTCTTTTGCCTCTGAAGCATTCTGCACAACATGGGGTGTTAAAAAAACAAAAAGATTTGTTTTGGTATTACCTTTAGCCCTTGACTTGAAAACCCATCCAAGCACAGGGATATCACCTATGCACGGAACCTTATACTCTGTAATTGAAGAAATATCATCAATCAACCCTCCAAGAACCACAGTGCTTTTATCTTTAACAATAATCACTGTATCAATGGTTCTTTTTAAAGTGGTTGGTTTATAATCAGTTGTGGACTCAAGGGATGTCACCTCAAGGGAAAGTTCCAGCCTAACCATCCTGTCCTGGCTTATATTGGGTGTAATTATAAGGGTTTTGCCCACATCCTTGTATTCGAATGAATTATATGTATCATTTTCCGCTGTGCTAGTTCTTGTCTGGAATGGTATGTTTTTGCCCACATTGATCTTTGCCTCTTCATTATCCGTTGTTAAAATCTGGGGAGTTGAGAGTATGCTTACATCCTTGTCTTTTTTGTAGGCTTGAATAATTGAAGAAATATTTGGAAAAACAATCCCTCCGATTTCAATAGTCTCACCAAATATTCCCATGGAAAAACCAGGGGGCAGCACAGCAGTTGTTCCCTGTAAACCTGACGGGTCACCTCCGCCTATTCCTCCGCTTGTAAATCCGCCTCCAAAAACAGCAGTTTTATCATGGTCATACCTGGTTTTGCCTCCGGCCAGCCATTCTGTGCCAAGACGAAAATCCTTGTCCACATTAACTTCAACAATCAAAGCTTCTATATAAACCATTGATCTTGGTATATCTAATTGCTTTATCACATCTTCAATGGCCTTATATTCATCCTTGCTGGCCATAATAATAAGACTGTTTGTAGCCTTATCAGGAGTTATCTTGACCTCATCAGATATAACAGGCATGCTCTTACCTTTTTGTGAGCCTCCTTTTTTGGACAGTTCCTGAAGCACCTTTGCCATATCTTCAGCCACAGCATTTTCAAGAAAAAAAACATGAATTTTCTCTTTTCCCATGGGGGTTTCCTTATCAAGAATTTTGATAAGTTCTTTAATCCTTACGGCTTCATCTTCAGTGGCAAGAACAATAAGCACATTTGTCCTTTCATATGCCATTACCTTGATTTTACTTGTAAATGCTGCTTTTTTTCTTTTATTATCTGTCTTGAAAACAGCGGTTAAAATTTTTTCAAGTTTAACAGAATCGGCATATTCAAGAGGAATTACCGAAAGTTCCCTGCCCATGCCTGTAATGTCAATAGCTGAAAGTATTTTAAGCAGGCGTTTAATATTGGAATACAGATCGGTGATTATCAGTATATTGCTTGGGCTATATGCCAGAATAGAGCTGCTTTTTGAAACCATGGACCCAAAAAGTTTTTTAATTTCAAGAGAATCTGCATACCTTAAAGGTATCAACTGGGTAACGATCTTATCTTCTGTGGCGTCGGTTTCTTTTGTTAATTTTGTTTCAACATTTTTTGAACGTGCAGACAATAGAGAGATGACCTTATAAATTTCTCCTGATCGGACAGCGGCATACCCGTGGACTTCGAGAACAGATTCAAAAACCTTGAAAGCCTCTTTGATGGAAACTTTTGCAGGGGATATTATTGTAACCTTCCCTTTAACTTTTTGATTCACAACAAAATTTTTTCCGGTTAATTCACTTATAAATTTAATAAAAACCTTAATATCAACATCATTGAAATTTATGGAAACAGATTCCTCT
>Ga0190313_1000106_pt1 | contig 53288 bp, 60 predicted proteins | sample 4870071011_MG_FD_169989 | JGI IMG/M metagenome (GOLD analysis project Ga0190313, IMG submission 169989) | Hydrothermal vent sediment bacterial communities from Southern Trench, Guaymas Basin, Mexico - 4870-07-10-11_MG | ecosystem: Environmental > Aquatic > Marine > Hydrothermal vents > Sediment ...
TTTAATCATTGTGATTGGAGATAAGGAAGAAAAGAATAAGACTCTTGCTGTAAGAACAAGGGATGGTAAGGTAAAATATGGAGTAAAGTTAGAAAAACTTATGGATACAATAAAAGATAGGGTTATTAAAAGGATTAATGAGTTAGATATTTTATAATGGTGAAGATATCAGAAATAATTGGTTGTCTTGAGTTAAATTTCTTTTTTTTGGTTTTATTAACTCATTGTTGGTGAAACTAAAATGTCAAAAGAAAAAGAAAAAAAAATAGTGGAAAGGGAGTGTTACAAAAATGCTTGAATATGATGAAAAGCTAAGAATTGACAATCAATATTATCTGAAAAAACAGGAAGGTTATCAGGGGTTACGATAATTTGAGAGATTAATTTTGGAAATGAAAGAAACAATTAAATACAATAAGCAACGAAAAAATTGATGAGATAAAAAAGAAAATTAGAAAGATAATAACATGAAAAACTTGCTAACGCTGACTTCTCGATTTATTCAATCAAACGAAAGTTTTATATATCAAACTATCGTATGATTTATTGTGATAATCGAAGAATGGAGGAAGTTTCGAGGATGGAGTGTTTTAGAGTTTTTCCTTAAAACAGGGAGAGAAATTCATGTGAAAAAATTAGCAAGAGAATTGAATATAAGTCCGCAGACCGCAACTTATTATCTAAAATTTTACAAAAGAGTAGGTATCCTAAAAGAGAGAAAGGAAGCTAATTTATTACTTTATTCATTAGAAGGTAATCCACTAACAAGGCAATTAAAAATTTTCTGTATATTAGATCAAATTTATCCTTTTATTTTAAGGTTCGCAGGCAAAAACATGGTAACAAGCATTGTGCTTTATGGTAGTCATGCTTCGGGAACCTTTGATGAAACTTCTGACATAGATTTACTGTTAATTTCTCAGAAAAAAGCACTTAATCTAAGTGAATTGAAAAAGTTGGAAAAAAGAATAGGAAAAGAAGTAAGAGTACAGGTTTTTAGTTTGGGTGAGTGGAGAAACTTGAAAAGAAGAACTAATGCTTTTATTAGATCGGTTTTATCAAAGCATATCTTACTTTACGGTGCAGAAATATGATAATCGAAAGGTATTTTAAAGAAGGCTTATTAAGAAAGGGGAGGATAGATGAAAATGAAATAAAAGGAAGCTTAGAACTTGCAGCGAGGTTTTTGGGGAGAGCAAAAGGAAACATAAAAATAAAATATTTTGATGTTGCTTTTACATTGGCTTATAATAGTATGTTCCATTCAGCAAGAGTTTTATTATTTTCTTGTGGTGTAAAAGAGAGAAGTCATTTAGCAATGATAAATTTTTTAAAAGAAAAATTCAAAGATAATGAAAAAATTTTTCAGTTTTTAACAATTTTGGATTCTTATAGAATGTCAAGGCATGCTATCCAGTATAGGGGAGAATTCTGTTCAGAATTAGATGCAAAGGAAGCAATCAAAGATGCTAAAAAATTTTTAGAACTTGTTAAAAATTATATTAAGAGTTCAAGATTTTAAGAAACGTTTTAAGCTCACTAACGCTGACTTCTGTTGTTGCCTTCGTTAAATTAAAACTAAAGAGAAATAATTTTTTTTAATTAAATAAAGGGTTTCTATTATAATTTTTATTTATTTTATTAATAATGCCCTCGAATATTTTTTTATATTTAGGGTTTATCTCAACAACGGGTTTCATCTTTATTATTGCATCTACGAAATCCTTTTTGTATGGGATTCTTCCAAGAGTTGGGATTTTATGCTTTTTTGCAAAATTCTCTATTTTTTTTGCAAATTTCTTGTTAAGATCATATTTATTTATAATAATTCCATAAGAAATTTTGAAATGTTCAACAACTTTTAATGCTCTTTTTAAGTCATGCAAAGCAGAGGGAGTGGGCTCGGTAATTGCAACAACAAAATCAGAATTCCTAATAGAAGCAATGACAGGGCATCCAATCCCTGCAGATGAATCAACAATAATAAGATCAGCTTTTATTTCTTGAGCTATTCTTCTTGCTCTTTCTTTAACAACTTCAACAACATTTCCAGAACCCGATTCACCGACTTTTATCTGGCCGGAAACAATGTAAAATCCGTAGTTTGTTTTTGTTTCTCCAACTTTTGCATTTTCCACTTTCTTTAATTCTATGCCCTCTGAACACAATAATTTGCACGCACCACAACCTTCGCACAAAAATTTATTTATTACTGGCATGCCCTTATCAAGAGAAATAGCGTGAAAAGCACAAACACTAATTAATCTCTTCACGTTTTTACATTGTTTGATTTTTTTGTTTACAAATGCTTTATAATTTGTTGATACTCTCTCAAGATTTTTGAACTTTTTAATTCCAAATAATAAGCCAAGGTTTGGGGCGTCAACATCGCAATCAGCTGCAACAATTTTATGTTTTTTTGCTAATAGCACAGCTAGAGAAGCTGTGACAGAGCTTTTTCCGACGCCGCCTTTACCAGATAAAATTGTTATAGTCTTCATTTTATCAACTCCATAATTTGATCTATAGCTTTATGCTCAATTGGCTTTCCAGCTGAATAATTTTTTTCAATTTCTTTGCTATATGGAATTTCTGCAATGATTTCTGATTTGTATCTTCTTGCAAGATTTTCAATTATTCTTTTATCTGCAATATTTGATCTATTTAAAATAATGCTTGTTTTGATTTTCAATTTTTTTGCTAATTTTAGGATTAATTCTAAATCATGTTGACCAAGAGGGGTTGGTTCTGTTACAGCAAGTGCAATATCGCAACCAAGCAAAGCAGAGATAACAGGACAATGAGTTCCTGCTGCAGTATCAATAATTATGTAATCATTGTTTTTGTATTGTTCTGAAAATTTTTTTACTGCATTTACAACTAAACTTGATTCCTCAATTCCAGGTTTCATTCTTCCGCTTATTAATGTGAGATTTTTTCTTTTTCCTAAAAGAATTTCTCCTATCTTTTGTTTTGAATCACTTATAGCATTAACAGGACATGCAATTTTGCAAGCTTTGCAACCAATGCATTGCTCAGGAATTACAAATGGAAAATTTCCCTTAACAAAGACAATTGCATGCTCTCTGCAATTCCTTGAGCACAATCCACATTTTACACATTTTTTATAATCAAATTTTGGAATCATACTTTCAACATCCTTTACTTTCTCTGTTTTAACCCTGAGAATTAAATCATCATTTGGACAATCCACATCCAAGTCAAGAAGCAAGACTTTTTTTGTTTTTGCTAATTTATAAGATAAAGCTGTTGCTATTGTTGATTTTCCTGTTCCTCCTTTCCCACCAGTAATCGCGATTTTCATTTTATCACAATAACCCTCCTAACTCCACTTTTAACATAGTCTTTTTCATATTACATGCTCCTCGCAAACATCTTCAAAACCTGCTTTTTTTATTTTGTTATTTTTCCACAATTCAAATATTTCTTTAACTGTTTCTGCTTGACATACATACACTTCTATTCCTAATTGTTTGCATAAACTAAGAGCCCTTGGACCAAGATTTCTACATAATAAAACATTCGCTCCATGCTCTCTCATAAGTTCGGGTGGTAACCCAGAACCACCTCCATGTTCGCTTGTGTTATCAATTATTTCAATAACTTCGCCTTTCTCATTAAGAAAAGTATAAGTATTACACCTGCCAAAATGCTCTGCTACTGCATCACTCAGTCCTTTCTTGCTATTTGTTGGGATGACTATCCTCATCTTCTTGCACTTTTCTTTATTGAATTTTCTCAAGTTTGTTGTCAATGAATTTTTGCAGAACTTCTTTCACTAATCCACTTCCATTGTAAGCTTCAATACTAAAGTGTCTTAGTACATCAGAAGCTCTTGGACCAATATTCCCTGTTATTACAGCTTTCACATTTTTTTCTACAATTGTTTGAGCAGCTGTTATGCCTGCCCCACCCCTTTGCCTTGCGCTCATATTCTTTATTGCTTCAGTTTTTGTTATTTTTTTGTTTACAATTTCAGCAATGATAAAGTACGGGCACCTCCCAAACACATTACTGACATTGCTATCCAAATTTTCCCCTGTTGAACTCACAGCTACCCTCATTTTATTACCTCTTATTTATTTTTTCCTTTTTAGCTCTTCTATTCTTTTTCTTATTTCTTCAAGCTCTTATTTCAATGCTTCTCGTTTTTGGTTTTAATCCTAACAAGCCTTTCCATCTCTTTTTAGTATTTTTTGTTTAATTTAATCATCCCTTATCATCAAGGAGCCACACTTATTACATTTCATTCGAGAGCATGGAAGACCAGCCTGCTCTTCTCCCAAACCCTCTTCTTGTTCTTGCAATAGGCATTATAATTACCTCCTTATAGGAAGTCTTTGATTAAAAATGTTCTTGCTAAAAGATGGATTAGAATGAAAGATTTTGTGTACATGGTTTTTTGCAAAAAGATTTAATTGGAGCAATGCTTTTATCAGTTTTAGGCAGGGAAATACCTTTAGCTTTAACTTCTCTCCAAATTTACACGTTTGGTGTAGCAACTACTATTGGAATTCCTTGCATAATTGCTTTAGGAATGCTCACTAAAGAATTCGGATTTAAAAAAGCAATAACTTTAACAGTATCAACAATAAATAATCTACGGTCTTTTATTTGATGGTTTAGCTTGGAGGGCGATTACCATTTTTTAATTTGAAGCAGACCTTTGTTTTATGTTAGTTTTAGTTGATTTTTTTCATAACATAGAACATGTGGTCTTTTTCAAAAGGTTCTAATTTTGTTTTTTCAATTATAGTGAAATGTTTTTTAAACTTTTTTTCAATTTCATTGAAAACTTGTTGCGGTTTTTTTGTTACATCAATGCTTCTTGCTTTAACTGCGATGATAGCCCATCCATTTGGTTTCAAGAACAAATCGCAATTTCTTATCAGTATTTCCGCTTGATTTTTAGATGCAACATCTTCATAAACAACATCCACTATTGGAAAGAATGCTTTATATGTTTCAGGATGACTTGCATCTGCTAAAAGAGGGAACATGTTTTTTCTTTTTTCACATACTAAAACTAAATCTCTTACCACTCTGTAAGCAATATCTATGCAAAAAACAGCACCTTCTTTTCCTACAATATCACTTACATGGCTTGCAGTTGTTCCACTTGCTGCACCAAGATACAAAACCTTGCTTCCTTTTTTAATGCCAAGATTCTTTATTCCTTTCATAATTGCTGCTCCAATTTTGCTTCTGCTTGGAACCCATTCTCTTAATCTCCCGTTTTCAATTAATTTTTCTCCATAAACCCTGTTTCCTTTGATTAAATTATGAGTGTAGATTCTGCCTCTTATGAATTCAACTTCTTTTATTCGTGGCTTAAATTTTAATTTTTTTCTAAACTTTTTGCCCATTTATTTTTTCACCTTATTTTTTAAATCTTCCAATAATTTTTCTCCAATAATCTTTTTTCCTTTGCTGAAATAATCTGTTCTGCACGCAATCATTATCTTGCTTGCAAGCATTCTTGCTACTCTTCCCTTATTTTTTCCTGCTGCAAGAACAAGAGGGTGTTGTAAAACTAATCCATGCTTTGGAGGTTTTGCCCCGCTTCTTAAATGTCTAAATAATGCTTTTTCAGCACCTAACACTTGTATTGTGCTGCTTGGAAATTTGCTTAATCTTTCTAAACTACCTGCACTATTAATTAATCTTGCACCAAGTATTGGTCCTGCAACAATTGTTAAATTTGGAGCAAATTTTTTCATTATTTTTTCAATATATTTTTCAAGTTCTTCTTTGAATTTTATGTAATTCAATAATTCTAATGAAAATTTTCTTAAAATCAGAATTTCATCCTTGTTTAAGTCCCAACCCATTTTATTTTTATTTTTTCCTTGTTTTACATTTTTAACTATGTACTCGCTCATTTGTTTCATATTCGTGAATTCTTTTTCTTTTTCAGGGTCATACGTGCTGAAAATCTCACTTACTCTCTCATACATAAGATTTGTGATTTTTTCACTGTCTTCCAACCCTTGAACTAATTGAACAATAATTTTATCTGGAGAATATTCTCTTTTTAATTTAAATTTAGTAAAATCTATTAAAAAATCATGAAGGTCCTTTAAATATGTTTTTTCGTCTTTCACAATCTTGTTCTCTATTAATTTTTTTACAACATTTTTATTAGTTGAGTAGTTTTCAAGCTTTTCAAAAGCTTCTTTTTGTGAATACTTTTTTTTCAATTTTTTTTCAAATTCCCCGTAAATGGATTTAAGCATGATTTTAATATTTGAAAAACAGATTTTTAAGTGTTTGTAATTATTTTTTATTTGTGCAATTAATTTGAATTTTTTATTCCATTAACTCCAGTAAGGTTTATTATTCATAAGATTTAGTGGATTGATTTTTAATTCTTTTACATAATAATGTGAAATGTTTAAGCAATACAAAAACAAGGAATCACAAACTTTTTAAAGTAATTTTTGTGTAATTCTTGTTTATGGAAATAGAAGTTATTTTGTCTGAAAGCAACAAACTTGTGCTTTTAATTAAGGGAAAAAAGGAAACAATTCTTAACTTATTGGTTTCAAAACTTCTTGATGATGCTAATGTTGAGTTTGCAGGATATGAAAAAGAGCACCCATTAATTGATAATTTTACATTAACAATTAAAACAAAAAAAGGAAAACCTGTTGTTGTTTTGAAAAAAGTTATTGAATCTTTAATTAAAGAATTCAATGCTTTGAAGATATGATAAACATTTTATTAAGAAAATACAATAATATTTGATTAAATTTATTAATTATAAACCCATTCTCTTATTTTGCAATGACTCAGATGCGTGTTTTAAAGAAAATGAAAAACTTTTTTAACAAGTTTTGGAAATTTTATTGGAAGGACACTTCTTTTCAAAGTTATGTATTTTTCATAATCTTTACTTATCTTGTTTTTAAATTTGTTTTTTATCCTGCATTTCTTTACATTTTTGGTTTAAAAGATATTGTTAGCATTCTTTCAGGATCAATGACTCATCATGGAGATTTTACTCAATGGTATTTAGAGCATGGTTTTACACTTGAAGAAATTAATTCATGGCCATTTCAAAAAGGCTTTAACATAGGAGATGCAGTTGTAATTAAATCAGTTGAAAATATTTCTGAGTTAAAGGTAGGGGATGTTGTTGTTTTTGATGCAGGTCTTGACGAGCCCATAATTCATCGAATTATTGAATTAAATAATAAGACATTCACAACACATGGAGATAATAATTATGGTTTGCTTCCGCAAGAAGAGAATGTTTCTTATAACAAACTCATTGGTAAAGCAGTGATGAAACTGCCTTTAGCAGGGATTCCAAGAATGCTTATGAAAAATATTTTTGGTTTATAAGTTGCAAAAATTTATAAACATATTTTCATTATAATTGTTTTCAACAAAGATTTCTTTATCCCTAACAAAGCATGCATTAATTTTAATCTTTATTGCAGGCGTGTTTAGTGTTATGAGAAATGTTTTTCTTTTAAAATCCATAGAGTCATCGCCAAACCCAGGGTATTCTCTTGCAGTAAGTGGTGTTCATATCCTATTAGTCACTATTGCTTCAATTTTTTTGTTTAAATCCGAATTTACTTTGTTTAAAAGCATAGGGGCTTTGTTAGCAGTTATTGGAATAATTTTGCTCGGCTTCTAAGTTTTTTTCACAAGTAAAATATTTAAAAGGCATTTTTTTAAAAGAAATGGTTGATAAGAATGTTTTGCCCAAAATGTTCAAGTATATTGATACCAAAAAAAGGTAAAAGTGGAAAAAACTATCTTTATTGTAAAAAATGCGATAAAAAATTTTATCATGAAGAAGGAAAAATAACAGAAATTTCAGGAGAAAAAAAAGACAGGATAATAATTGTAAGTGAAAATGAGGAATCTCTTCCAATAACAACTGCGAAATGTCCGAGATGCGGAAATAATAAAGCATATTATTGGGTTCTTCAAACAAGAGCAGCAGATGAGGCTCCTACAAAATTTTTAAAATGCACAAAATGCGAGCATAGATGGAGAGACTACGGATAATTTTTAAGCATTAACAATTTTTAAAAAGAGTTCTTTTTATATTTTAAATAATGAAATACAAACTCTTGCCGTATATTGAAAAGAAATTAAAAGATGTAAATAAAGAAGAAGATAAATATGTTTCTGTTGTTGCTTTATTGCTTGATTTAGATGCTGAATCAGGGATTGGCACAATAAAAGATGGTGATGAAGAAGTTGTAATTATAATTTCAAAAAAAAGCGTTTTTTCAAAACTTTTTCCAAACAAGAAATATCTTTTTTATGGTGTGGTCATGCCTTTTGAAAATGGGTTTGAATTAAAAATTGAGAATGCAAGTGAAATGGATAATCTTGATGAAGATTTATATGAAAAGTATTTAACTTTAAAAAAACAAAAGATTTAAAATTTGAAAAAGATAATGTATATTCATGCTCAACAAAAAAGCAGATTTTGATGACATGATGGCTATGTTTTACAGATTGTTAGGACTTTCTTTGATTCTTGTTGGGGGCTATGAAGTAATAACTAATTTGCTTGCTCTTGGAATTGAAACAATTAATGTTCCTGAAATCCCATCTATAACCTTAATATGGGGTATTATTTTAATCATAAATGCATTGCATTGTTTATTGAATTATAATGAATTAGACACTTTTAGTTAGGTGAGAAAAATGAATAAAAAAGCAGATTTAGATGATACTTTAAGATTTTTAGTTCCAGTTTTAGGTTTGCTTGGCGGAGCATTTGGTTTTTATTTAGTAAATTCCTCTTATAATTTTGTGGATGTTAATTTTTCTCTTCCTGATAACATGATTATTTTTACAAACATTATTCTTGGAACTTTTTTTGCATTATGGGTGGGTATAGTGACTTTAAAAAAAGCAAGAGATATGAAAGGTGCTTAATTTTTTTCTTTGTTTATTGTTTTATTATTCTTTTTCACTATATAAAAGTTTAAAATAAGATGTTAACTTTTTAACCATATGTTTAAGGCAATATTAGGAGATGTTTCTCTATTAAGAGATAGTTTAGATGCAATAAGCAGTCTTGCTACTGAAGGAACATTTACTATTAATAGTAATGGTTTGCAACTTGTTGCTATGGATCCTGCAAGCGTTAGTATGGCAATTTTCAATCTTTTAAGTACAGCATTTGTTGATTATAAAATTGAAGGAGAAAAACAAATAACTGTTAATCTTGATTATTTGGTTCAAATACTTAAAAGAGCGAGTGTGACTGATCAAATATTTTTTGAATTAAACCCTGACAAGAATGCTCTTGAAATAACTATGAAAAGTATAAGCACGAGAAGATTTTTAGTCCCCTTACTTAATGATATTACTACGCCAAAAAAAGTTCCTGAACTTGAATTTCCTGTTAAATTAGAGATAGAAACAAATACTTTTAAAGATGGGATTAAAGATGCAAGCATGGTTAGTGATTGCGTTGTTTTTAATGTTGAAAACAATACATTTAGCATGATTGGCAAGGGTGATGTAAGTGAAACAAAGTTAGAACTTACTGCAGAATCTCCTGCTTTAATAAGTATAAATCATAATGTTCCTGCTAAATCAAAGTATGCAATAGAATATCTTGACAAATTTAATAAAGCAAGCAAATTAACAGACAGGGTTGTTGTTCAATATAATACTGATTATCCATTGCAAATTGAATTCAAGGCTCTTGACAAACTTAGTCTCAAATTTATTTTAGCTCCAAGAGTTGAAAATGATTAATAAATTCTTGTGTCTTTATTATATATTTTTTTTTACATAATTCTTTATTAATTATTTGTTAGGAGTTATTAATTATGCATGGTTCGCAAACAATATTTGATGGTCTTGATGGTGTTGGAAAAGGCGTGTTTGCAAAAGCAATTATTGAGGAAATAAAAAAAACGAGTCTTAAATTTTTTGATATTCACGCATATTGGAGTAAATATGGAAGACATCCGACAATAAATGAACTCTCAGCTTATGATGTTGTTTATTTAAGCGAACCAACATTTCATGTTCCTTCAGGGAGTATGATTAGAGAAGAACTGATATTAAAAGAAAATAGAAACAAGTATTCTGCTGAAGAAATTGCACAAGCATACGCGTTAGACAGGTCAATTCTTTATGAAAAAGTAATTCTTCCTGCAAGGAAGAAGGGTGTACATATTTTACAGAGTAGAAGTGTTGTAAGTTCTTTAATGTATCAACCGCTTCAAGCAAGACTAAACAATGAGAAAAAAATAACCTTTAATTATGTTAAAAACTTGCCTGGAAATAAGAAAGCATTAAAAAACCCTCCAACATTATTAGTGATTCCAACAATAAACTCTATTGATGATATTATTGAAAGATTGAATAAAAGAAGTAAAAAAGACAATGCTATCTTTGAGAACTATGAATTTCAGTTGAAACTAAAACCCTATTTTGAATCAAAAAAAATAAGAAAATTATTTGAAAAAAAAGGCACAATTGTTATTTATCCAGATGCGGGTGTGAGCATTGATTATTCAAGAGAACAAGCAAAAAATATTTGGGAAGAATATATTAAAAATTTTTTAAAAATCTGAAATAGCATGCCAATTATTAAGGATTTTGTTTATTTTTTTATTTACACTAAATAAGTGGCTTTTGCATTTGCAATCACTGCATCCAAACTTAGGAATGAATTCATAATTTTTTTTTAGTTTTTCTGCAGTTTTGCATTCTTCCTCCTTTCTTGCTTTTTTATAAAAGATTTTAACAACTTTTGCTTTTTGCAAAAAATAATCAATGTGCCAATAGAAGTTTTTTTCTTTTTTTAAATGCCTACGCACTCTTTTTTCAAGATTATTTTGAGCACTTCCAACATAAGCATACAAACCTTTTTTAAAATTTAAAACTCCGAGGGAGCCAATTTTAATTTTTATGTTTTTATCCAAGTTTATTAAAAGAACATAAATGCCTTTCATAAAGAAAAATAATTGTAAAATATTTAATTAGTTTATTGTTATTTGTTTCAAAAAAAATAAAAAAGGTTTAATTGCGGTAGTTGTTTCCCCTTCCGTCTCTTGGCCTTTTCAAACCTCTTGGATTTGTTTCTGTTTGTCTTCCAAAACCATATCCTCTTCCAAAACCCCTGCCATACACTCTTGGTTCTTGCACATCTTCTTTAACAGGATTTCTTTTGTTAAAGTATTCTAACACCATTTCTATTTCATTGTAAAGTTCTTTTTGGTTTTCATTTGCTTTTTCATTTCTAATAAGATTCTCAAGCTTTGAGTGTTCTTTTCTTAATTCTGTCAGATTTTCAAGAGGAGAAAGGTGTTTTGCATTTCCATTTCCGTCTTTTGCACAATAACCTAATCCTCTTCCTGTCATAGGGCCTCTTCCCCTAGGACCTGTTCCATCATATCCAGGCATTTTTTTCACCATATTTTTTTTAATCAATTGAAGTTAATTAATTTTTCTCAAGATCTTTAAGTCTTTCTTCTATTTCTTTTTTTATTCTGTCAATTTCTTTAAGTTCTTCTTCAAGCAACCTTTTTTCTTCACTCTTTGTTAGACTTCTTCCAAATCCATAAAATCTTCCAAAACCATAACCTCTTCTGTATCCTCTGCCACAAGGGCCTAATCCTCTTCCTGTCATAGGGCCTAATCCTCTTGGTCCTGTTCCGTCAAAATTTGGCATATTACCACCTCCACATTTTATTAATGAATTATAATTCATTACTCTTTATAAATATTTCTAATCATAATTCATAATCGCTTTTGGAAGAATAGTTTTTAAAAAAATTTAAAAAAACTAATCATTAGATTTTTTTTATGAATGAGTTTAATTTACTTGAAGAAATAATCTATAAAAATTTTAAGCCTGAAGATTATGGTTATTGGAAATATTTTAAAACAGGAAAACCAATTTTTTATCTTTTAAATACGCGAGGAACATTTTTCTTTTTTGAGAAGGACTCAAAATTAGAAAGCAATAATTGTATTGATAATGCGATTAAACTAAAGGATTTGGCTATTGAAGAACAAATTGAAGAAGCAGATTCAATGGCTTTTGCTTATGGCTCTTCTTGCGACAATTTTTTTAAAATGCATTATTTTTGTTTTTTTGAGGGCATTCAAGTGGATCCTAATCATTTTCTTTATCCTATTTTTAATGCTGAACACCAAATGTATTTTGGTGCAATAACTCCTGAATTAAAAAAGCATTACAAAAAATTTGTTTCGTTGAATGTAAATCCATTTTTGTTTGATAAGAATGATAATTCCTTAATCATTTTTCGTGTTTTAAGTAGTAATAAAATCGCGTTTAATGTTTCATTTCCACGCAAAGTAAATAAAAAAATGATAAGACTGACGGATTTGGAAGCAGTTTATTTTAGAGGGAAAAGCGCTGTTTTTAATTATAGAAAAAATTCTCAATTTAAACAAGAAGCAGAAAGCAAAATAAAAGAATTAAATTATTTTGCTAAGTTATTCTTTAATAAAGAATTAGTGAATTTTGATTTAACAGGATGTGATGGAGTTTAATCCTTGCTCTGCCATAAAATCAAACTTGCAATAGTATTGTAAGGATTCCATTTTTTATTAAACTCTTTTAATTTTTCTTTGTTTGGCAAGGTCTTTAAAGAATAATGTTTCATTATTGCTTTCCTTATTCCTAAATCTGATGTTGGTAAAACATTTAGTTTTCCAAGAGAAAAAATTAAAAACATTTCAGCAGTCCATTTTCCAACTCCTTTTATTTTTATTAAGTCGTTTATAATATCTTTATTTGACATTATGTTGTATTCTTTAATTTTTAACTCTTCATTGGCAAACTTTTTTGCTGCATCTTTAAGGTATTTTATTTTTTGAAAAGAAAGGCCTGCTTGTTTCAGTTTTTCATCAGGTATTTTCAAGATTCTTTCGGGTTCTGGAAATTTTTCAAATAATTCTAAAAATTTTTTGTAAATTGTATTTGCACTTTTCCAACTTACTTGCTGCCAAATAATGCTTTTGGTAATTGATTTAAAATAATTTTTTTCAATCTCTAATGTTATTGTTTTGTTTTCGCACAATTTTTTAAAAATAGGGTCTTTTTTGCTTAAGATACTTATGCCTTTTTTTATTTCTTTGTTAAGCATTTGAAAAACCCTGAAATTTTTTGTTTATAATATTTTTAATTCTTCTTTTGTATCTTTAATAATTGCCTTTACTTCTATTTTATTGCTTAAACCTGAATTAGAGATTTTTGGAAGCATTATCTCTTCTATTTGAAATATGCCTGCTGGGTTTCTCATAAGTATTTCTATTAATATTGGTTTTTTTTCACCTTTTTTTATTTTTACATTTAAAACACTCATCGCAGAATAAGTATGTATTTTTCCTTTCCTTCTCTTAAAAGTATGTGCAATTCTTGCTCTTCCTGCTGTCATATCTGTTCCGTCTGCAACACTTATTAATCCTGCTTCAATGCTTGTGGGTTTATAATTTGCCATGTGGCAGAGAATTCCTTCCATTGCTGTTGCAATTATTTTATGTTTATTCTTGTGATTTTTTAAAATTCTTTCCATTATTGGTTTTGCAAGTATTATTCCAAATAATTCGTGATTATTTCTGTTTAAACACATTCCTAAATCATGCATATATGCACCCATTATGATTGCAATAATACTATCCTCTAATGTTCCTTGTTTTTCTTTTTTAAGATTTGTTTCATAATTCAAGAGTTTCAACAATTTTAATCCACTGTCTATTACAATTAAAACATGTGTTTTACCATGGTCATTAAAATTTAATCTTGTAATGGAAACAAGGTTAGCTAATTCTAATAAATCATTTAATTCTTTATCTTTAATCATTTTTTTAAAAATGCTTTTTGCTTTTGGATATTTTTTTAATTTTTCTAAAATTGATTTTTCTAATTTTTCTTGTTTGAACATTTTACTTACCTCTTTAGATTAAAAACTTGTTTAGTGTTTTCACGCGTTTATCAAATTATTTAAATAAGCTTTAACTATTTTAATTATATGGTTAAAAAGAAAATTAATAACAGAAAGAAAAAAAACAAAAAAGAGATAAAACAAGTGAAAACAAAGGCAAAGCAAAAAAAAGAGTTTAATAGGAAAGTAATGTTTTTTGGAATCTTGTTTTTAATTGGAGTCTTTGTTTTAATTTTCTTCAAATTTGTCAGCTTGTATTCCAAACCAATTAATGTTTTGAGCCCCATGGTTGTTGATTGTGAAAAAAATGGAGGGGAGTATGTGATTATAACAAATGATGACGGCAGTCAATCAGGAGTTTGCAAACTTCCTGACGGCACTAATTGCACAGATGAGAAATATTATCAAGGGATTGGTTGTTTTGAAGAACAACTTAATTGGCATACTTGCGATGAGTTTAAAGATATTACTAATTGCACTTCTGAGGTGAATGTTGTTTGCGCTAGAACAATAACTAATACAGGTGTAGTATGGCTTGATTATACTAATGCATGCATTGCTTGTAAAACTAAATCAAATTTAATAAATGTAACGCATTATATAGAAGGTGCTTGTCCTTTAAGTCAATAAGTTTAGTAATTCTTTGAAGTTTTTTATTCTTTTAATTTTTTTAGGGATTTTCGGGTTTTCTTTTTTTGGGCAGAAATAAAATAATTCATAGCAATTTTTTGAAGCTAAGTAATCATTATGTGAATCCCCAACATAAGCAACTTCTTTTAATTTTAAACCCATTTTTTTTGATGCTAATATTAAAGGTTCATTATTTGGTTTTCCTTTTTTATAATCTCCTAATTTTATAATAACATCAAAAATATTTGATAAGTCTTGTTTAGAAAATGATTTTTCAATTATGTCTTTGTTAGCGCTAGTGCATAAGCCAATTTTATATTTTGTTTTTAATTTTTTTAATGCATTAACTGCCATTGGAAAGAATTTGGGTTTGAACATTTTTAAGAAGTTTTCATGTTTTTGTTTTGCAAATTCTTTTGCATTTATTTTGAGTTTGTGATTTTTTAAAATAATTTTTGAAGCTTCAATAGCATCTCTGCCTTTCTGCATTATTAATTCTTCATTTGTAATTTTAAACCCATTTTGATTGCAAGTTAGAATCCATGCTTTTTCATGAATTTTTTCACTATCAATCAATGTTCCATCTAAATCAAATAAAATTCCTTTTATCATTTACACTACTTTTGTTATCCTTGCATGCATAAAACTTTTATGTTTTTTTAAAATTTAAATAAAATCAATGAACAAATTGCAGGGGACGAGATTTGAACTCGCGAAGGCACTAAGCCACAAGGCCCTGAACCTTGCCCGTTTGACCGCTCCGGCACCCCTGCTTACAAAATAAGAACTTCTTGTTCTTTTTTAATTTTTTTTAAGGATTAAATTCTCTTTTTAAAGATAATTTTATAAGTTTTATTTAATTATTTTTTTCTAATGAAGAAATACATTTTCGCTGCAATAATTTTCTTTGTTTTCAATTTTTTTTGTCTTTGAATTCTTTTTAAAACATTGAATTATTCATATCTTAATGCTTCAATAACATTTAATCTTGAAGCTCTTTTTGCAGGAAGTAATCCTGCTAATCCTCCTACAATTATTGAAAAAATAAGCACAAAAAAAACAATGTTTGGTGAAAATTCAATTTTTATGAAGTCTTTTGCAAAAAGTATTTCTGTTGAATATGAAGTAACATACCCAAAAAATAAGCCCACGACTCCTCCAATAAATCCGAGGATTGATGATTCAACTAAAAATAAAAAAAGTATGTCTTTTTCTGTTGCACCTATTGCTTTCATTATTCCTATTTCTCTTGTTCTTTCCATAACACTCATGAACATTGTGTTCATTATACCAACACCCCCTACAATTAATGAGATGGCTACAAGTCCTGAAAGGAATGCTGTAACAATCCCGAGTATGTTGTTTACAATATTCATCATGTTCTCACTTGTTATTAACGAAAATGTTTCTTCTCCTTTTACTTCATGCCTTTTTCGCCTTAACTTTTCTGTTAATTCTTCTTTAACTTTTTCTACATCATATGAATCTCTTACTTTAAACATTATCACAGAAACAAAATCTTTACTCACATTTGGATACAAATCTAATAAAGAATCTCTTAGTATGTACACGTTATAATCATCATTATTTCCAAAACCACCTAATTTTTCAAAAATTCCAACAACTGTGAAAGTTTCATTCTTTATCTTTATTCTATTCCCGATTTTTATTTCATCCTTAAATATGTCTTTTGCAATACTATATCCAAGAACAACTCCTTTTTTATCATTTTTATTCAAAAACCTTCCTTCTATTATGTTAAGATTGGTTAATTTTTCCATGTTTTCTGAAGCACCAACAAGATATGATGTGTATTTTTCATTTTTGTAATAAATGTCTTCCATTTGCATAATTGTTGGCTCAGCAAATTCTACTCCTGGATGAGATTTAATTATTTTATAATCTTTCATTGTAATTTGTCCTTTCCTCTCTGCTTGCAAAGGCATTTGCCCTCCAGTTTGAAAATTTCCTGGCGTCATTGTTATTGTATGCGTTCCAATCCTATTTATTTGATAATTAATTGCATTTTTTAAACCATTTCCGAGTGTAGTTAAACTAACAACAGCAGCAACTCCAATAACTACTCCAAGAACTGTTAATAAACTTCTTATGCCCCTATTTTTTATATTTTTAGTTGTTAACAGAAGCATTTCTTTAAATTTCATTTTTTCTGCCTTTTTTTATACCAAATATAAATAACTGCTACAAAACTTAAACCCATTAAAACATATGTGAATGTGTTATTTTTTTTGCTACTCATTTCTTTTGCTCGTGAAAATTCTGTTGTTCCTATCTCTAATGTTAAATTGTAATCCTTTTGCCTGTTTGTTCCTGTTGAATCTACATAATATATTCTTATTGGCAAGAGAATTGTGTTATTTTTTTTAGGCAGTATTTCAAAATCAACAGAAGTGTAATCCCCAGCATCAAGGTCTCCTATAAATTCTTCATTTATAGGACCTAATTCAAAATCATTACTTTTTAAGAGAACCATTCTCACAGAAGAAGCATCTAATAATCCTTGGTTTATAAGACCAATTGTTAGTTCAGCAATCTTATTTGCTTGTATGAATTCTGGCTCTGTATTTTGCAAGGAAACAATAAAGTTAGACTCCCCGCCAATAATAGTTGATATTTTGTAAGTTGTGGAATAATAATTATTTTTAGAATCTGAATAGTTTAATTTAATATTAAAAGAATGAGCACCTGTTTTTATTTCAGGTGATGTTTTTAAATTTATTTTTATTTTTTCTGAACTATTTCCTTTAATTAATGGAACAACAAATTCGTTAGTGTTATTTACTAAAATAATGGAAGTTCCAATATCGCTTCCTTCAAGAATGATTCTAATATCTTTTGCATCAAAAGATTTGTAATTTGTAACATTAAATCTTAAAACAAAATTGTTGTTGGGTTTTAGCAATTCTGGAATTTCAACATTTGTTATAGTTAGTTTTGGTCTTGAACCCGAGATAACACTTAAAGGGACTGTTTTAATTATGTCATATGTTTTTTCTGTAGCAGAATTTTTATTCACAGTATATCTTATTACAAATTTTGCTAAATAATTTCCTTCAGTTATGTCAGAGGAAACTTCAATAGGGAAATCCACATTTAAACTGTTTGATGAAAGAAGGTCATTAATTCTTGTAAAACAAGAATCCGAATATTTTGTGCATACATTTCCGACAAAAGTGTTGCAAGAAGTGCATACACTTCCTGAGAATCCTTTGCTTAATTCAACAAAAGCAACGCTTACATCACTTAATGTATGTGTTTCAGAGTTTGTTATAGTTAAACTAATTACTGCACTGCTTCCGGGATTTAATGTTGTTACGCTGCTTGTTATACTCACTCCCCCTGCATTAGCTAATTGAAAAAAAGTAAGGAACAGGATTAATGTTAATATTTTTTTGCTCATCTTAATTAACCTCAATAGCATTATTATACTCAAATCTATTAGGTTCTTATTTTAATATTTATTGTTTATTTCATTTTTTATTTCTTCTATTTTCAGGATTTTTCCATCTAATACTCTTATAATTTTTTTAGCATATTTAGCAATATTTAAATCATGTGTTACGAATACAAGAGTGTTTCCTTTCTTCCATAGCTTAATAAATAAATCAATTATTTCTTTTCCTGTTTTTGAATCAAGATTCCCTGTTGGTTCATCTGCAAGTATTAATGATGGATTGTTCGCTAATGCTCTTGCAATAGCAACTCGTTGTCTTTCCCCGCCACTTAATTGTTGTGGCATGTGTTTTAACCTGTGCTCTAAACCCACCATTTTAGCAAGCTCTTTTGCTCTTTTTTTTCGTTTGATTTCAGACACGCCTTTTATTATCATTGGAAGCTCTATATTTTCTTCAACGTTTAATGTTGGTGATAAAAAGAATTGTTGGAATACAAAACCAATTTTCTCATTTCTTATTTTTGAAATTTTTTCATCATCTAATTCTACAATATTTTTACCTTCTAAAAAAATTTTTCCTTGTGTTGGTTTATCAAGAAGACCCATAAGATGGAGCATGGTGCTTTTTCCACAACCGCTTGGACCGAGTATTGCAATTAAACTTTTTCTCTTAATGCATAAATCAATTCCATTTACTGCTTTTACTATGGAATCACCCATTTTATAATATCTTTTAACATTTTTTAATTCAAGAACAACATCTTTTGAATTTTCCATGATTTTCAATAAAATGTTTTCCTTTAAAAAAGATTTTATTTTATGATTTAAATAAAGAATTTTGGTTTGAAATAAAAAAAGAAAAAACAAAAAAATAGAAGATTAAAATTCTTATTTCTTTTTTTTCCTTGTTGTTTTTTTCTTTGCACTTGCAACTTTCTTTTTAGCTTCAATTATTTTTTTAATTCTTGCTTGCGCAAGTTTTGTTTCTTTTTGTAATCTTTTCTTTTTCCACGCTGCTAACTCTTTCATTTTTTTCTTGTATAATGCTTCAATCTTTTTCTTTTCACTCGCTAATTTTTTCTTGACTGCAGCAACAGTCAATTTTTTTGCAGTTGTTTTTTTCAATTTAACACCTCTTTGTTGTTTTTGAAAATGATTGTTGAAAAATATACATTTTGTATTAATATACTTTAATCTTTTTTGCGCATGCAAATTTTTTTATTACAGGAATGTTTATCTTCTTCTTTGGTGATAGTTTTGAAAGTTTTAATGATAGTAGCACCAAAAAATTTTAGAGATGAAGAACTATTTGATACAAAAAAAGAATTAGAGAATGCAGGATTTGAAGTGGTAATTTCTTCTGAAGGTGTAAAGGAAAGCACAGGAATGCTCGGCGGAAAAACAAAAATTGATTTTGAATTAAAAGAAATAAGTTCAAGGGAGTATGTTGCTGTTGTTTTTGTTGGAGGAAGCGGTGCAAAATATTATTTTAATAATAAAACCGCGCTGGCATTAGCAAAAAAATTTTTTGAGGAAAACAAAATTGTTTCTGCAATATGCATTGCACCATTAATTTTAGCAAATGCAGGATTGCTTGAAGGAAAAGAAGCAACGATATGGCCGGGAAGCAAAGAAGAATTAGCAAGCAAAGGCGTTTTTTATGTTGATGAGCCTGTTGTTGTTAGCGGGAATATAATAACAGCTAACGGTCCTTCTGCTGCACGCAAGTTTGGAAAAACAATTGCAGAAGAATTAAAGAAAAAAATAAAAAAATAAATTTTGATTTTTTACTTTATTTTATGCATTGCCCTTTCTATTATTTTCATTTATAGTATTGTTCGTATTGTTTCCTATTGTGTTATTTGCATTGTTCCTATTGTATTGTTCGTATTACTCCCTGTAGTGTTGTTTCCTCGTGTATTGTTTATGTTATTCCCTATTGTATTGTTCGTATTACTTCCTATTGTATTATTTCCTCGTGTATTGTTTATGTTATTCCCTATTGTATTGTTCGTATTACTTCCTATTGTATTATTTCCTCGTGTATTGTTTATGTTATTCCCTATTGTATTGTTCGTATTACTCCCTGTAGTGTTGTTTCCTCGTGTATTGTTTATGTTATTCCCTATTGTATTGTTCGTATTACTTCCTATAGTGTTGTTTCCTCGTGTATTGTTTATGTTATTCCCTGTAGTGTTGTTCGTATTATCTCCTGTTGTATTATCTCCTGTTGTATTATTGTATCTTTTTTGATTTCTATTCCTGTTTGTGTCTGTTATGTCTTTAACAAGTTGTCTTGGAATATTAGTTCTAATTCTTGTTTTCATTGCAGAAGCATGGTTAAGAACTCTGTCAATTTTAACACCTGTTCTTATATGGTCTATTATGAATTTTGCTTCAAATGCTGTTTTAGTTGCGTTTTCGTAATCTTCATTATTGTATAATTCCTTGCTCTCCTCTATTTTTTGCATTGCTTTTGTTAAGAACTCTTGCGCATTAGTTCCATTGTATTTTTCAGGGTATTTTTGAATAATTTCTTGTGTTTTTTCAATGCGTTCTTGCGTTTTATTGATTGTTTTTTCTGCTAAAATTTTTTCTTTGTTAGTCAAAAATTTTTCTGCTTCTTCTTGAGTTATTACTCCTGTATTTACTTCTTCTTCCAAGATTTTTTCTGTATGCGTTCTTATTCTATTGTATGTTGTTGCTTGAGTGTTTGAAACGTTTTGCAATTTATTTCGTAATGTTGTTTTAATGCCGCGAAGAACAAGTGTTTGGTTTAAATCTTCAATATTCATTCCAAGTTCTTCAGTTTTTGATTGTATTCTCATGAATGTTTGTAATCTCTTTTTTGTTACTTGTTTTTTTGTTATTCTCTCCATTCTTTTGTTTACTTCATTCATTCTTTTTTGATATCTGTTTATTGCTTTATCCAAGTATTCTGTTTTGTTTTCTAATGCCATTTTTTTTGCTTCAAGCAATCGTTCTTCCGCGATTTCTAATCCTAACTCTGCTTTTTTGTCTTCGTTAAAAGTTAATGCAAGTCTTACGCTGTCCAAAGCTCTGTCTATTCCGTAGAGAAAAGGTTTGTCAGGAGTTATTCCTATATCTTCTGTTATGCCTGTGTTGTCTATTGGTTGAGTTTCATTTTCTAAAGCAAGTGCTGTTGGAATTAAAAGTCCTAACAAGAAAATTGTTATTATTGTTTTTTTCATGTTTTTCACCATAAATTTTATTACTGAAACAAATTAAAAAGGTTTTGCGTTCCAAAATGGAACAATTATTTTTTGTGGGATTGTTAAGAGTGATTTCTTTTGGGCGCTTTCTTTTTAAGAAAAGTGCGATGGAGCCTCAAATTTTATACCTGTGCCTTTCTTTATACTCTCGTGATTTCCCTGGATTCCATCCGCTTGTTTTTGTGAAAAACCCGACAACCCTGTTCATGTAATCTTTTATTTTCATCCCGCAAACAGGGCATCTTTCTAATTTTCCGCGGCTAACATGGTTATTAGGACAAATGCTGAAGTCAGGGCTGAAAGTAAAATATGCTAATTGTGTTTTTACTAATTTTTTTACTAAGTTTTTCATTGATTTGATTCCTGGTTTTGATTCTCCCATCCATAAATGAAAAATGGTTCCTCCATTAAATAATGGGTGGTATTTTGATTCAATTTTTATTTTTTCAAATAAGTCAATATTCTTGTTATAAGGTATGTGCGTGCTGTTTGTGTAATAGTAATGATTTTTTGTTCCTTGAACATGGGCTTTCTTGTATTTTTTCTTGTCTTTTGTTGCTAATTTATGACTGCTTGATTCCGCAGGCGTTTGTTCAAGAGTGAATTGAATTCCTGTTTCTTTACTAAATTTTTCACAAGCATTTCTCATTGTTTTTATTATTTTAAAGCCAAGTTTTTTTCCTTCATTGCTTGTAATGTTTTTTCCAATTAAGTTGAGAAGACATTCATTTAATCCAATGCATCCGATTGTAAGTTTTCTTGTTTTGAAATCATAATATTTTAATTCACTTCCCTCATGTTTTTTTAGAGTTTTTAGTTTAAGCAAAGGAAGGAGTTTCCACAAATTCAAACTTTTTTTTATTATTTCATTACTTTGAAGAAGTGCTTTTTTTGCAGTAATTAATTCTTCATTCAATTTTTCAAAGAACATGTTCTCGTTTTTACTTATTAGCGATAAGTGAGGTAAATTGATTGTGACGACTTTGTTAGAGCCTGTTCCAAATCCTCCTGCCATCCAAACACCGCCAGAATGTTTAACTAATAATCGACAACACATTGCTTGAACAAACTCTTCTTGCAAGTAATCTGTAGTTAGGTTCAGGAAATAAGGGCTTCCTTTCAAAGATGCTGTTTTTAATGTTTCTTTTAATAGTTCATCATTCCAATCTGTTTTTTTTGTTATAGCTGTTGTAATTATTGGAAAAGTGAATGGAGCTCCATTGCCATCTCCTTCAGCGAGCACTTCCATAAAAGCTTTATAAATCATTCGCGCTTCTTTTTCAAATTGTTCATACTTTTCATTTCTGAATCCTCCATTAAAAATTATTTTTTCATTTTCTATTGCAGTTGGGCATTTTATTCTTAATCCAATATTAGTAAAAGCACTTTGTGCTCCAATTCTGTTTGCTTGGTTTAATTGAAAAATGAAACTTTGAATTATTTGTTTAACATTTTTGTATTTTAGTTTATCATAATAAACGTATGGGGCAAGAAACCAATTATAGTAATCCATTGCTTGCGCTCCTGCAAAGAATAATTGTGAGTAAAACAAAAAAGCCATTGACTGATAAACTGCGCTGTTAAAATGTTTTGGGGGTTTGCTTCTGCAATGAGGGAATCTTAAACCATCAATTAAGAAAATTCTTGTATCAATGCCATTGCAGTAGGGTTTAAATGCGCTGTGAAGAGTGTGAATGTAAATTCTTCCTTTTTTATGGTGGTCAACAATTTTTTTTGAATAAAGGTGTTTAAGAGCATAATCTTCATTTGCTTTTGAATAAATCATTAAATCTATGATTCCTGGAGTGATTTGCGTGTTCGAGCTTTCTTTGAAATCTTGAGTTTTTCTTTTAAGAACATTTTCAATTATTTTTTCAGTGTTTATCATTTTTTTATTGTTATTATAATAGAAGTTATTTCTTAATTATTTTTTCTTTTTTAATTTTTTCAAAAAGGTTTTTGTTTTTATTATTATGAATGAAGATACAATTATTATAAATAAGTAAAAATATAAGAGATAACCTTCCATTTTTTCTTTATTTTTTTCTTTTTCTTCGTAGTTTATTATTGAGTTTCTTAATTGGTTTCCACCTAAGAAGAAACCTGTTGTGAAATTATCTTTTGGAAACAATGTTCTTACAAAAATATCCTCGTGGCTTGGTATATCTTTTAAAATTATTTCTACGGTTGTTTCATTAATAAAATTAATTTTTTTATTTAAAAAATAAGGTCTTACCCAAAAAACGCTATTATTTATTTTTTCAGGAGAAAAAAGTTTAATTCTCAGTTCTTCTATTTTTTCGTCTTCTCCATTAATATGTATTCTCGCATCAACATCTTCTTTTTCAAGTATTAGCCCTGGAAAAAAAGTGTAATTAAGTATTATTAAGATTTCGTTGTTGCATACTGGGTTTTCAAATTCGTAGATAAGAGTTTTTTTATGAGATGTTTCTTCTTTGAATCTTCCACTCACTTTTGTTTTATTTAAGAATTTAACTTCAATGTTCGTGTTTGTTATTTTATATGTTTCGTTTAAATTAAGATCTTTTTTTATTTTTTCCAAACAATTAGTGGTTTTTACGATTTTCTTTTCATAAAAAACAATTTCTCCGCTTTTTTTTAAAATAATAGTTTTATTATAAGAAATTATTTTTGAATAAGCTGTGCTTAAATTAAAAAATATGGAAAAAAATAAGCAAATTAAGAGCACACTGCTCTTGAGTAAGAGTGTTTTATTAAATTTTTTTGAATAATACGCGTTCATTAAGTATTTAATAAGTAATGAAGTTTAATAAAAATTCCTTTATTTGCGCCAAATGAACTTTAAGTTATTCTTCATAACATACAACCACGCTGGCCTGCCAACGCCATGAACCACTTTCTTATTAGTTCTTTTAACTAAGGGTTTAATCCATTTCCTGAAATTACGTTTATCCAATTTTTTATTTAAAATTATTTCATAAACTCGTTGTAATTCAGTTAGTGTGAATTCTTTATTTAATAATTTGAAACCTACTGTAGTGTATTCAAGTTTATACTTAAGTCTTTGAACTGCGTAGTCAATAATGTTTTTATGATCAAAAGCGAGTTCAGGCAATTTCTTAACATTAAACCATTGCAATTCTTTTGCCTGGTTTTTAGCTTTTAAATTAATGTTTTCATTTTTAATTAATGCGAAATAAGTTACTGCTATTACTCTTGTTCGTGGGTCCCTATTAGGGTCTCCGAAAGTGTATAATTGTTCTAAGTAAATATTTTTAACATTTGTTTCTTCGAATAATTCTCTTTTCGCTGCATCTTCTAATGATTCGTTTATTTTAATAAAACCGCCGGGCAATGCCCAAGAATTTTTGTAAGGTTCAACAATTCTCTTAACTAATAAAACCTTTAATTCCTCATCTTTTATTGTGAATATAACTATGTTTACTGTCACGCGCGGATGCTCGGATTTATTCCTGTCATAATTTTTTAAATAAGGCTTCATAAAATGAATAATGAAAAAAGAAAATAAAAAATTTGTGAAAAAAATGTTTGCGTGCATAACATGGTTATTTAATTAATTCTTCAAGAACATCTTTTGTTTTAACAAACTTAACACCTTTCTTCTTGAATTCATACAAAGTATCTTCAATTTTTTTTGGAATAACTCCTTTAATTGCATCTTCAATTAAATAAATATTAGTATTAATCTTGTTTTTATTGAAAAATTCTTTAATACTTAAAACAGCAGCTCTAACGCAAAAATCAGTGGCAACTCCATAAACAAAAACACTTTCTATTTCTTTATTACTTAACTCCTGTAATAAGTATTCTGTTATAGGATTCTCAAACACATTAATTTGTTTTTTCTGAATTAAGAATTCCATAGTATTATTCCTTAGCGCGTCACTAATTTTTTCTTTAACATTCTCAAAAACACTGCACGATTTTTTAATTTGAGGGATTATGAGGGGGTTAGGTATTTCATAAATTTTTTTTGCTCCTTCAGTTTCTTTAATGCAATGAGGCGGAAATTCCTTAAACTCAATATCATTAAGTTCATGCCAATCAACAGAGCTAACTAAATAAACATTTTTTTTGTTTAAAGCAAAATCAGTTAATCTTTTAAGATTGGGTTTAATGATTTCAGCATCAGGCACGTATAATGCGCCATTTTCATTCATGAAATCTTTTTGCGTATCAACATCCCAAAACAAATAATTTTTCAAACCACTATCACCTCTCTTGGTTCATAACCAATTTTTTTTGCAGAATCAAGAATGCCTTGACTATAATTTACAGGATAAAAGAATTTTTCATTCAAATCCAAGAATTCAGGTTTTAATGTTTTTAATTCCTTAAAATAATTTTCGCGCGAATCAATTAATGAAGGAATTTTTTTAACGAGTTCCCCGTTTTTAATATAAGTTTCTAATAATTGGCGTCCATGAAGAATTTCATGTTCAAGAGAAATAACATCTTCTTTGACAAAACCTTTATCATCATAAAAACGATAAACATTTTTCTTACCAGGCCAAGTAACTTTTGATTCACTCCATTTCATAATCCCTCCCTTGCCCTCAAAAGAGGATATTTTATAAACAGTGTCTAACCAAGGCCTATCACTGCAAGAAGAGTATTGAGTGCCAACCCCAAAACCATCAATTATTATTTTAGAATTAACAATCTTTTCTATTGAATAAGGAGTTAAATTATTAGTTAAAAAAATACCTATGTGTTCAGCGTTATGAGAATCAAGAATCATTCTAACTTTTTTAGAAATGCTTATTAAATCACCACTATCAATCCTCACAGCACTTATTTTATCTTTAACTTTAATAGCATTATAAACACTGTTTTCAATATCATAAGTGTCAATAAGAACAATTGTTCCAGGATACTCATTACTAAAATCCATAAAAGCTTCTAACTCATTGTTAGCTTTCTGAATAAATGAGTGTGCCATAGTTCCATAAGCTTTCTCAATATTAGGGTTTAAGAAAGAAGCCGCTTCTAAAGATGTTCCAAGAGCACCACACATAATAGCATTTTCAGCAGCTCTTAAACTAGCTTGCAAGCCGTGAGCTCTGCGAGCACCGAATTCAAGCCAAGGAATTCCTTTACAAGCAGTAGTGATTCTTGAAGCATAACTTGCGAACATAGTGTTAGCATTAAAAGCATTAAGCACGAAAGTTTCAAGAATTTGAGCTTCAATAATAGGGCAGGTAATTACTCCAACAGGGGTTTCTTGAAAAACAGGGGTTCCGTCAGGTATGGCTTTAAAATCTCCAGAAAATTTAATGCTTTCCAAATATTGAATTAATTCTTTATTAAAACCTTGTTTTCTAAAATAATTAAGGGATTCTTGATCAAAATGAAAGTTTAATAAATGATTAATGGTTTCCCTAACCCCGCTTGATATTAAATAGTTCCTGCAATCAGGAACTTTCCTAAAAAAAACATCAAAAGTCGCTAATTTATTAGCTTTCTTATGAATAACATCAACAGACTCCATAGTGAATTCATACCTATCAACAAATAATTCTTCAAGTTTTCCTAAAAAATATTTTTTTACACTATTCATTGAAAACACCTATTAGTGTATTTAATACACTAAATGTTATATGGATTTATAAATATTATTGTATTTTTTACACTAATTTTTTAGAAAAGTATTTTATATAGAAGGTTTAGATTGAATACCTTATGGGAGGATTCAAATTAAAATTGAAGTTAGAAATTGAAAAAATGAGCAACTTTTTTGGCTTGGGAATAGTGCAAACATTTAATTTGTTAGCAGCATATTTTGGATGGAGTTTCTTTACAGTTTATTTTTATGAGCTTGGGTATTCAATTTCAGAAATGATTTTTTCAGGTATTTTTTATTCGCTTACGCCAATTATTGTTATTCTTTTTTCAAAGAGAATAAGTTCGAGGACAGCGATGAATATTGGAATATTGTTTAGAGCATTGGCAATTTTTTTCTGTTATAAGTTTATTTTTAATTATTTAGGTCATACTCAATTATTTCTTGTTAATTCACTTATTGGTTTAATGAGCGTTTATTATTGGCTTTCTAATTATGCTATAATTCAAAAAGAAGCAAAAACAAATAATAGGGCGTTTATTGCAATGGTGTTTAGCTCTATTGATCCCTTAGTTTCAATGATTGCACCATTAATTAGTGCTTGGATTATTGAAAAAAATGATTATGCTATAATGTTTAATGTTGCTCTTGGTTTTACTGTTTTTGCACTTTTTTCAACAAAACTTGTAAAAAAAGAAGTAATTCTGGACTTTAATATAAAAAAGATTATTCTGGACTTTAATATAAAAAAGATTATGAAGCAATTGAAACACTTAAAAACCTTAACTTTTATTCAGGGTGTTTTTTCTGGTTTGAATACATTTACAATTGGGCTTATAACTATTAGTTTTGTTAAAAGTTTATTTGATTATGGTGTTTTTGCAAGCATGACTGCTGTTTTTGGAATTGTTGCTTCTTTGTTATTAGGGAGGTGGTCTGATAAAATAAGGAACAGGGTTGTTTTTGCCAAATTTTCCTTGATTATTACTGGTGTCTTAACTTTTTTAAGCTCTTTTAGCACTAATTATACAGCATGGATTATATCAAGAAGCTTTTATGGTTTCTTTATTGGTGTTGCATTTCCTTTTGTTTTTACCATTGTGGGTGATTGCATTGAAAATAAAGAAGATGGGATGGTCGCAAGAAATCTTTTAATGAATTTTGGTGCAGTTATTGGAAGTATTATTTCTTTGCTGATTTTTTATTTAACAAATAATTTAATGAATATTGTTGTTGTCAGTTCTTTTATGCTTTTCTTAATGGCTTTTTTGGTTCAAAAGAACTCCAAACATTATGCTCTTGTTTTGAAAAAGCCAGAAAAAGAAATTATAAAATAATTCTATTAAAATTAAAACAATTTAAGAAATTTTTCAGCTGTTTTTGTTAATTGCTTTAAAGGAACTTTCCAATTCTGGGATACTTCAAATAATTTGTTTTCCACTTTTTGAATTTCTTCAATTGTTTTTAATGATTTAATCACTTCTGGTTCTTCTTTGATAAATTCTGCTTTTTTGCCTTTTCTTTTCTTTTTCCATTTTTCAAATAATTCTTTTGATTTTTCAGGCAAGTTATTTATCTTGCACCCTAATAACTTGCAAAGCTTGTTTGCTTTTTTGACTAATTCATTTGAGAATTCTTTAACCCTTTTTCCTGCTATTAATTCAATTCTTACAACACTATCACTTATTTTACTTGAACCTATTATTTTTATTATTTCCGCGTCTTTTGTATTATCAAGATGCGTGCCACCGCATGCTTCAACATCCCAGTTCGGGATTTCCACAATTCTTATCATTTTTCCAGGCACTGCTCCTCCTTGGTATATTGTGAATCCGTATTTTGCTTCAGCTTCATTTCTTGGAAGAACGAACTTGTTTATGCGTATTTTTTCTTTTATAACCTTGTTTGCTAAAGTTTCTATTTCAATTATTTCTTTTCTATTCAAGGATTTATAATGCGTGATGTCTAATCTTGCTTTTTCAACTGTTTTTTCAGCACCTGCCTGCCATACATGTTTTCCAAGAACTTTTTTTGCAGCACCATTGATTATATGCACGCTTGTATGATGTTGTGTTAGTTGTTTCCTTCTTTGAGTATCTACTTTTCCAATAACTTCTTCATTTTTTTCAGAATTAAATTCTCCTTCAATTTCATGAATGAAATGATTGCCTTGTTTGAATACTCTTACAACCTTGAATTCTTTTCCATTTTTGATTAAAATGCCTTTATCACTATCCTGTCCGCCGCTTTTGCCATAAAATAAGGTTTTATTAAGAATAACATATTTCTTGTTTATTACTTTAAGAACTTTTGCTGTAAATTCAAGGTTTTCAAATGGTTTTTTGTCATAAAATAAGATTTCTGTTTCAGGAATATCTCTTAAATCAAATTCTTCTCTTTTTTTTATAATCTGTTTTTTTTCATGCAATGAAGTTATTTTTTGATAAAAATTAGTTGTTTCTGGTATTTTAACACCATTATTTTTTAAAATCTCAGGACTTATTCCATGAGAGTCATATAAAATAATGAGGTCTTTTAATTCCAATTTCTTGTTTGCATATTTTTTAATTATTTTTTTGAATTTTTTTCTTGTTGCAATGTATTTTTCAATTTCATTTTTTAATATTTCTTTAACATCACTTGTTTTATCTTTAATTTCTGGGAATAGTTTTGCTGTTTCCTTTGTTTGCCATTCAATAATTTTTAGGAAGTCTAAATCAATTTTGTTTTTTCTTATGAAATCAAAAGCTCTTCTGAAAATAACTCTTAAGTTATAACCCCCCCCGCTATTTGAAGGAAGAGTGCCGTCACCGATTGATATTATAAGACTTCTTGAATGTTCAGCAATACTATAAATAGCTTTTATTTTTTCAACTGCTTTTTTTAATTCATTAACATCTACAGAAATTTTTTTAGAAATTTTTTTCCACGTTTTTTCTACATCTCTTGCTTCATCAATATTTAAAGAACCTGCTAAAAGAAAATAACGATTTAAAACTTCGTTTTCTTTAAAATCAAATTCTTTTTTTAATTTGCTAATAGTATATGGAAAAACTGCATCATATGCAGTATTCGTGCCTTGCGTGAACCATGGTATTCTTTCTAAACCCATTCCCATGTCTAAAACTTTTAAATTAAGATTTTCATACCCTTTGTCTGTTTGTTTGAATTGCATGTATACTTGATTTGCTAATTCAAGACCATGACTGAAGATTTCAATGCTTGGGCCAAAATTTCCACTTCCCGCCCATACATCTTCATGAAATTTTAAGTTTTCAAAATTAATGCCAATACTTTTATTAAACCATGAAGAAAGATGGTCTAAGTATTCAGAAGGAGAGTAGTTTCTTGGTTTTTCAAATCTATGCTGACCAACCATGACAAAGCCTGTAAAATGTTTTCCTGTTACACCCACATTTTCAATGTCATTAAATCTTAAACAAAACTGAGGAACAATAAGTGGATTAGCAGGGGGTTCGCTAATTCCTTGCACTACAAATGGAATAAAATCATCAATACTTGCTTGTACAAAATATAAATCCTTTCTCCATCTTGCATTTACAGGATAACGTTTAATTTCCGCATACCCTAATTTTTTAAAATAATTGCTGAAATCTTTCCAAGCACTAACATATGTTAATTGTTTTTTACTTATTCTTTTGTTAATGAAGGAATATTTTTCTTCACAATCGCCGCAAAATTCTTCATTTTTAATACTCCAAAAATATCGCCCGCATTTTTTACATTTTTTTCTTGTTAATCCATTCTTTTTAAAAAAATTAATAGGATAATATTTTTCAGCATTTTTTGTAAAAATGTTTCCATATTTTTTTTTTAATTCTTTATCACTAAGCATATAGTGAGATATAAAAATAATTTATTTTAAAAATATTGTGAATCAACATAAAAAAACATATTTAAAGAAGCTACGTTTATTATTAAATCAGGTGATCTTAATTATGACAAAAAAAGCACAAGCAGCACTTGAATACTTAATGACCTATGGTTGGGCAATATTGATTATAGCAATAATTGCAGGAGCACTTTATTATATGAATGTTTTCAGTAGTAGTTGTGATTCTCCAATTTCAACAGGATTTTCAGGTGTGGAAATTTTAAGCAATGATTTTGCCTTTACTTCAGAAGGTGATCTTGAAATTATACTGACAAATGCTGCAGCGGAAACAGTGCATATTCTAAATGTTACTGTTCAAAACGGAACATCTACAGATGTAGCAAATACAACAGCACTAACTCTTGACGCAGGAACTACAATAACATATACTTTTTCAGGATTAACAAGTCCTGGAAGTAAAGGAAGTTGTTATACAGAAGATGTTGCAATCTATTATACAAGAGGAGACTTAAGCACAATTTTCAAGAGCACAGGTTCATTAAGGCACGCAGTGCAGTAAAAAACCATTCTTTTTTTATTTTTTTTAAATAATTTGGTTAATTAGAAATGTTATTATTTCCAAATTAATTAAACTACAATATGAAAAATAAGAACTCTCAAGTTGCTGTTGAATATTTGATTATGTTAGGCATAGTGCTTCTTGTATTTTCAGTTATGTGGGGTAGAGTAAGTCAGGTTGCCCAATTAACAAGAGTAAATGTTCGCATAAGTAATGCAGAAACTTATCTTGAAAAATTGAAAACAAACATAGATTTAGTTAATTTTTATGGTGAGCCAACTAAAATAGAAATGATTGCTTATGTTCCTGATGGTATATCTTTTGTTAATCTCTCAAATAATGAAATAATTTTGGGTGTTGAAACAACAGCAGGACAAACAATTATGGGTGTAAAAACAAGAGCCAATTTAAGTGGTATCCTGCCGTATAAGAGAGGGACTTACAGGGTTTTAATAAAAGCAGTTGGAGACGAAGTAAATTTAAGTTATTAATGGCGGGGGTTATAATGAAAAATAAAAAATCACAATCAACGATTGAGTTTATTGGTGTTTTTTCAATATTTTTAATTTTAACAAGTACTTTTTATTTGCTTTTTATAAATTATTCAAATAACATAATTAAAAAAAGAGCATATTTTCAAACAGAAAATTTATTAGAACTAATCTCTTCAAAAATAAATACTGTTGTTTTAGAAGGAGATGGGTATAAAACAATATTGGATGTTCCGCATAAACTTCTTGGTTCTGATTATAATATTACAATTGAAGGAAATGTTCTTGTTTTAACACTTGACAAATACGGCATTTCTTTAACAAAAGAATTCCTGCCTGTAAATATTTCTGGAAAACTTAAGAAAGGAACCAATAATCTTGAAAATTTTAAAGGAGGAGTTGTGATTGAATAAGGAATCTCAATTGTTTAGCATTGATGTTGGAATAACATTTTTGGTTTTTGTAGGTTTTATTGTTATTTTTGTTAATTTATGGAATCAAAATGTTAGACAATTAGATGAAAGTTTGTTAAAACAGAATCTTCAAGAAAAAATTTCGTTTTATTCTGATTATCTTGTAAGAACGAAAGGGTATCCTGAGGATTGGAATGCATCTAATGTTTTGCTTATTGGTTTTGCAGGAGATGAAGAAAACATTCTTTTAATTTCAAAAATAGAAAAATTTATGACACTCAATTATACTTTCGCGAGAAGTAAGATGAATTTAAATGGAAAAGAATTTTACTTAAAAATTATTGATGTTATAAACAACAAAACACTTTATTCTTATGGAAACTTGAGTTATCAAAGTGCAACAAATTTAATTCAAGTTACTCGTTTTTGTCTTGTAAATGACAGCACAAAGTTGATTCCTTCAAAACTTTTGTTAGGGGTGTGGCAAGATTAGAAAAACATTTTTGCATAAAAAAGCATTCATCTTTAGTTTAGAACTCCTTGTTGCTTTAAGCATAATTTTTTCTTCAATTTATCTTCTAACAACTACAATTCCTTTTTTTGAAGATTCTTTAATAAAAGAAGAGAATCTAAATGTTATGGGGCAAGACTTGATGCAGTTTATTACGAAAACAAGGATAAGTGATTTGCAAGACTTACAATTAGTTCAAGATTATCTCAATCTTGGTTTGATTGAATATAAGGATATAAATGCTTCGTTTGTTGATGTTATAGGCACTTTTATGATACAAAACAAGTTTGATTATGCTAAGAATTTAACAGAAGAGGTTTTCGAAAAACTTATTCCGGATAATGTTGGTTATCAAGTTTATTTTGATAATGTTTCAATAGCAAACAAGACAATAAGCAATCCTTCTTCAGAATTGACTTTAAAAACATTGTTAAGCGGGTATGCCTTAAATCGTTCTCTTGAAGGATATATTGCTCGCGCGTGGCTTAATCTTGCGTCATTCAATGAAACAAAAATAATAAGCATTTCTCCAATTGGAAGCGGGTTCAAAAATAATACTTGTGTTAAATGGTTATGGTGGTGGTGTACAAAAACTGTTGAAGGAGGTAATTTGACTATAGTGAAGAGTTTTGATATTCCTGCGGATATAGAAACTGTTGTTAATGCTGAACTAATGCTTTCAATTCATGAAGAAGGCGGAGGAGTTTGGATTTATGTGAATGATGTTCTTCAACACGAAGAATACTATGACGACAAAGTTTATGAAAGGATTCCAATACATAATGTAACTTCTGGGACTAATGTAATTAAAATTATTCAAGAGATGCCATCAAACTATCATGCGCACACACATCCCGGGTTTTTGTTGAAAGTGGATTATGTGAGAGTAAGAAGGTTAGGTTATAAAGAAGACAAGACAGTTGTTATTGATAAAAGATTTCCTGAGATAATTGCTTCTCCATCAGTTTGGGAAACTTTTTCTTTTGATATACCAAGAGGGGATAACATAACTAATGCTACTCTTCATTTAGAAGTTTTAAATGTTGATGATTGGGGGGAAATATGGGTGAATGATAATCAGGTTTGGGTAAATTCATCAGCACAAGGAAATATGACAATTGATTTGGATATACTTCCTTATGTGAATCACGAAAATAATGTTTCAACAGGGGAGACGAATGTCATTGCCCCCTATTTTGATATAAAATCTCAAGATGATTACCCAACAGAAAATGCAAGAGGAAATATTATAATTTCAAATAATTCATTTGTGCATCTTGAATATCAAAAACCTGAAACAATTCAAAAGTATGGACTCATACCCATTACGCATTCTTTTGAATTTGGGGGAACAGCAGAGAATGATAAAAGCGTGGAGTTTCCATTAAGTTATCATGAATTAATTAATGCATATGTGCATTTAGCCCAAATTTATAGTTGGAAAGTGGCGTTAGCTGCATGGAATGAAAATCAAACTGCTCCAGTTTGGGATAATACATTAAAAGAATGGGTTCCTGAGGAAATGCAGTTTTTTAAATCATCTACTGGAAGAAATGTTCCTTCTTCTATATACATTCCAATAGACATGCTTGTTAAAAATTCAACAAATTATGTTGAGGCAAGAGATTTTGGAGGAACAGGAAACAAAATATTACCAGAAAGCACTATTGAATACACTTATTTAGCGCCAGCCCAAGTTGGTTACGCTGACGTTTATGAAACAGAAATACAAGCAATAGATGACGCTATAAACAGACTTCAAGAGTTAGTTGCTCCATATAACATTACAGGAGAAGTTAATTATTCTGTGTCCTCTGTAACAAATGTAAGATGGCTGTGGGGTCCTGCAGAGGTTAAGGTGGTGCTTTCAAGATGAACAGAAGAATAAATAAGAAATCTTTTATGTACAGTGTTATTTCAGTTGCACTCATATTCTTGGTTGTTAATTTAGTTTTGATTGAAACAGAGTTTTCAAAAAATTCTTTTGAACCAAGAAGAACAAAACTTCTTGGCGATCAAATACACCGTTTTGAGCTTAATGTTGAAAAAGACCTTGAAAAAAGCGTGGATGTTGTTGCAAGAAGAGCTATTGTTAGTGTTATTGATTATTCAATAAATGGAGAACATTCTATTGATAACGCCACGCTTGCTCTTAAAGAATTAATGATGAATGGCACAGTGAATGGCGAGCCAATGTTTTTATTGGAAAACAATACTTTAAATTTTTGGTCTCAAAAAATTGATAATCTTGGGAAAAAAATGGGGTTTGATTCAAAGTTGAATTATACTGGGATTGAAATCAAGCTCGTTGATTCTTTTGATTTAGCGTTTATTGTAAATTCAACTATAAAAATTACAGATGAATTAACGAATTCATCTCAAACAAGAAATGTAAGCACAACTGTTGTTGTGCCTTTAGATGGTTTTGAAGATCCTCTTTATCCTATGAATTCTTTTGGAAGATTGAGAAAACTTATTTCTCCTTCTCCATATTTAACTTATACTTCAAAAATAGCAAATAGTTCTCAAATACAAGGAAGTATTAGGGGGACAACAATAATTGTTCCTTCAAACAATTTAACTGAAATTCAGAATATAAATTCAAAGATTACAAAGATACTCGTTGTTCCTGATGCTTCTTTAATTAATGATTCTTTATTGAATCAATTTAAAGGATTTATTTCAGAAACAAGTTTTTCTACAACAAGCACAGCAGCGTATATGCTCGGTGTTAAAAATGCTACAAAGATTATTCCAAACAATACTGCGCTTGTTATTGACGAAGAAACAGAAACGCTTTGGAACTTAAATAATCTTGATAATCTTATAACAAATAATTATTATGTTGAATCAACAAGAGGACCAAGTTTTCTTGATAGGATTGAGGGACGTTTATATAATACAAGAGAATATGGTTTAGCAAGCATGGTTAATTTAGTTGAATTTGAAAATGCATATATAATTATTAATGACACGCGTTCCATAATTGATTATGAATATTTTAATGAAACAGGCCCTGTTGGAAAACAAGTTAGGGGTTCTTATTATGAGTGGTTGCGCGTAAGCAATAATCTTGATGGTAATATTACTCAAACACAAAAATATGGTGTGGAGGAATTAGTATGAAAAAAATATTCCTTGTTGTTATATTATTATGTGCGTTCCTTTTAGCAAATGCAGAGAGCGAAGACGTTTACATTGTTGATGATTTTTCAAACATGAGTGATTGGAATTTAGTTGTTGATAATGGTGCAAATATAAGCACAGGTAGTAATTTTGGAGGTAATACATTGCTTTTTAATAATCAGGAAAATTATGGTGATAACCTTCAAAAAATAACTGAAATATACAATCCTTTTCTTGATTACAATCAAATATTTTTTTATTTTTATAATTATGAACCTTATTCAGATTTGCTTTTAAGAATAACAGATAGAGATGGAGTTAAATCTTGCATAAGTTCAATATCCTATGGGTTTCCAACAAATAAATGGATTTTGTATAATAGGTCTTTAAGATATTTTCAGGATTGTCTTGACAAAAATTTTAAGACAATAGGTAAAATTGAATTAATAATTAATAATTATCCGACAAAAGTGGAAATTACTCCAATTAAAATACTTTCAACTAATGCAACATTTATAAATAAGACGCAACAACCTGGTAATATATCAATAAATAACATAGAAGTGAATCCAAGTATTGCTCCAAAAGGAAGAGGTATTTCAATAACTTCTACAATTAATGCAGATTCTTTTATACATTATGTAATTTTGAATCTTTATTCTCAAAATTATTCTAAATCCTTTCTGATGGAAAGAATAATGGGGAATGATAGTTTGGCAGTGTATAGATATGTTTTCATTCCTCAGTCAGAAAATCCAACAGGAAATTATAATTTTACAATAAAGGCAATTGATTATGGAGGTAATGAATCTTTAACAAATTATTATAAATTTATTGTGAATGATAGTTTAATTATTGATGCGTCTTATAATCATACTATTGGACCAGGCAAAACACTTGTTATAAAAGGCAATGTATTTGATTGCAATAATATGACAACAAATGGCATAATCACTTTAACAATAGATAATTTTACAGAAACAAAAGAGTTTATTAATAACTTTGCTTTTTTTTATGAACTTCCTTCTGAGGCTTCAATAAAAAAAATCAAATATTTTAATTTAACAGTAAAAGATAATAAGGGAAACGAAGGAAAAAATATTTTTTCATTTTTTGTTTCGCCTGAACTTGAAATTTCTTCAACAGCAGTCCCGCCTGAGGGTTCTCCCGGAGACGAGATTTATGTTAATGTAAATGTAAGTTATAAGAAAACAAAAGAACCTGTTTCAGGTTTAAATTTGACAATTAATAACAAAAATTCTTCTTTAAAAGAAAAAGAGCCTGGAGTTTATGAAGGAACAATGATTTTAACAGATGATGATATTGGTGTTTTAAAACCGAAAATATTGTATGAAAGTGCTGTTATTCAGGAATTAAATACGACTATTCTTGTAAAGAAAAAAACATTTTTAGATAGGAGAGAATTATTGTTAATCTTTACTATTATTGTTTTTATTTTTTTTGTATTTTTAACAATAAAAATTTTTAGAGAAAACCAATAATTAATTAAATTCACACCACTTAATAGTTTTATAATGATAGAAACAAAAATTGATAAGTTGCTTTCTTTAGTTAATAAAAGCAAAAAAATTTCTTTAAGCGATGCAGCTGAAAAGTTATCTGTTAGTGAAGAGCAAATTGAAGAATGGGCAATTTCTTTATCAAAAGACAATATTGTAAAGCTTGTTTATCCAACTAATTTGTTTGAACAACCATATTTAGAAAGTGTTAATGAAATAAGAAAACCTAAAATAAAAAAAACGCGTAAAAATAAAAAAAATGTTCAAATCAAGGATACAATAAAAAAGGTTGTTAAAAGAGAGGAGAAATATAGAAAAGCAAGAAAAAAAGTGCATTTCAAAGCAAAAAAAAGAAAACTTGTTTATTTATGGTTTTTCACATTTCTTTTGCTTATAGTTTTATTATTTTTTGTTTTTAAAGAAAAAATATTTTATTTTTTAAAAATTTTAATTCAAAAGGTGAGATGAGTGATTATAGATTCCTATGAAATAAAATCCGAATTTTTTAAAGCGAAAGTTAATATTGAAGATTCACCAAAAGATTTTGTTCCAAATTATTTGTTGAGAACGCCTGTTGTTGGGAAAGCAACACTTTCTGTGCTTGAAGATGTTAAGGATGAATTGATTTCAAAAATAAGGATTGTTTCTTCTGAATTTCTTGATTCTAAAAAAACAAAGGAGATTAAAAATAATTTTATTAAAAGAGCAAAAGAACTTTTATCAAAGAAATTGACTGATGCAAGTCCTCAACTCATTCAAGTGCTTACAGGAATGCTTGTTGATGACATGTTTGGGTTAGGGATAATTGAAACACTTTTGCGTGATGATTATCTTGAAGAAATTGTTGTAAATGGTGCTAACAATAATATTTGGGTTTATCACAAAAAATATGGGTGGCTTAAAACGAATATTATTGTTCCTTCTGAAATGCAAATAAAAAATTATGCTGACCTTGTTGGAAGAAGAGTTGGAAGACAAATAAATAATCTTCATCCATTAATGGATGCGCATATGACAAGCGGTGATAGAATAAATGCTACATTATACCCGATTTCTTCTCATGGCAATACAATTACAATAAGAAGGTTTAGTAGAAGTCCTTGGACAATAACTGATTTTATTGAAAATAAAAGCATTAGTTTAGAATTGGCTGCTTTTCTCTGGATGGCTATTGAGAATGAAACTTCGATGATTGTAAGCGGAGGAACTGCAAGCGGAAAAACGAGTTTATTAAATGTTCTCACTCCTTTTATACCGCCAAACCAAAGAATCATATCTATAGAAGACACGCGCGAACTTCAGTTGCCTGAGTTTCTTCATTGGGTGCCTATGACAACAAGGCAACCAAATCCTGAAGGAAAAGGAGAAATTAATATGCTTGACATACTTGTAAATTCTCTTCGTATGCGTCCGGACAGGATTGTTGTAGGCGAAGTTAGGAGACAGAGAGAAGCAGAAATACTTTTTGAAGCAATGCATACAGGGCACAGTGTTTACGCCACATTGCATGCGGAAACTGCAGAACAAACAATTAGAAGACTCATAAATCCTCCAATAAATATTCCCGAAAGCATGATACAAACACTTCCTCTTATTTGTGTTGCTTTTAGACACAGAAAACTTGGTATAAGAAGGGTTTTGCAAGTTGCTGAAATTTTAGATGAATCTTCAGAATACATTTCAAAGAAAACTAAAAACAAAATACGCAGTGCTTCAAACATTAACATTCTTTATGAATGGAATCCAAAAACAGACAAAATAAAAAAAGTTGGTGAGAGTAAGAGGATTTTTAATGAATTATCTCTTCGTTCAGGAATGACGCGTGAAGAAATAAAAAAAAGTTTGAAAGAAAGGGAGATTGTTTTAAAATATTTGGTTAAGCACAATATTAGAACTGTTAATGAAGTTGGAAAAATAATTAGTAAGTATTATGTAATGCCACAGAAGATTTTGAAATTAATAAAAAAAGATGCATCTCCATTAGATGTTCTTGAAGCAAAAAAAGAAGAAAAACATGCAAAATCAAGAAGAAAATAAGTGATTTTTATGAGTAAACTCAATAATGCAATAAAAATACCAATGGCTTTATTTCCTTATAGTGTTTTAGAATCTTTGTCTAAAAGATTTCTTGAAAGAAGCAGAATTCTGCTTAAAGCATATCCTGAAATAAAGATGGCGATAATACAATCAAATTTTGAAATTGAACCAGAAGAATATTTAAGTGCAGGCATTTTTTCATCAATAATTAATGCGTTTTTAGTTTTTTTCTTATCTTTCTTTTTTTCTATGATATTTAAATTAAGTATTCTTAATTCTTTTTTAATTTCTTTATTGTTCTTATTTGCTGTTTTTTTTATTAATTTTTTTATTATTATGAACTACCCTAAAATATTTGCTCTTAAAAGAGGAAGAAGAATGGAGGAAAACATGCTTTATGCTATGCGAGATTTGTTGATTAAACTTAAATCCGGGGTTAGTTTATATGACTCTTTTGTTGCTCTTTCAAGAAGAAGTTATGGAGACCTTTCAGAAGAGTTTAAAATAACAACAAAAAAAATGAGTGCCGGACAACCGCAAATTAGTGCTATAGAAGAAATGGCGTTGCGCAATCCTTCTCAAAATTTTAGAAAAATACTTTGGCAGATAAGCAATGCTATGAGAGCTGGAGCAGATATATCTAATACTCTTGAATCTATAATTGATAATCTTTCAAAAGAGCAAAAAGTTAAAATAAGAAATTTCGGTGGAGAATTAAATCCAATTGCTATGATGTATATGGTTATTACAGTTGTTGCGCCCACAATGGGAATAACTTTATTAGTTGTTTTAAGCAGTTTTGCTTCTTTACCTATTGGCAAGAATACTTTTTATGCAATTCTTGGCGTAATCTCTTTTTTTCAATTAATTTTTTTGACAATAATAAAATCTAAGAGGGAGGCAATAGGCATATGAAGATTAAAATGAATAGGGTTTATTATCTTTTATTTAATTTAGTTCCTATTAATTTTTTTAACAAACTCAAAAAATTATACACTTATTCTAACATTAATGTTGAACCAAAAAAATTAACAGGTTTTTTTGTTTTTTTCAGCATTTTTTTCAGCATTACTTTTGTTTTTTTACTTTTTCTTTTCATGCACTCAAAAAAAATTGTTTTAAGTTTTTGGATTCTCCCCCCTTCAATTATTTTTCTCTCAATTATTTCTATTTTTAGCATTTACTTAGTGCTTTTATTAATTTCAACGAAAAGAGGAAGGTTTGTGGATCAAATTCTTCCAGATGTACTGCTTTTAATTTCAACAAATCTGAAAAGTGGTATGAGTCCTGATAGAGCAATAATGCTTGCTGCGCGCCCTGAATTTGGACCTCTTGAAAATGAATTCAAAAGAGTTGCTAAAGAAACTATTGCAGGAAAAGAACTTACATGCTCTTTATCAAAACTTCCTGAAAATATTCATTCTAAAACTTTGAGAAGAGCTATTGATTTAATAATTGAAGGATTAGAAAATGGAGGGGAACTTTCTTCTCTTCTTGAACAAATAGCTAATGACATAAGAGAAATTGATATTCTTGAAAAAGAGCTTCAAGCAAATGTAATGATGTATGTTATGTTTATCTTAATTGCAGTGGGTTTTGGAGCACCGCTTTTATTTGCAATAAGCACGCATCTCGTTGGGACACTTACAAGCGTTTCTTCTACAATTTCTCTTCCGCAAGAAGGCGTTCCAACAGCAGGTAATATTCCTATTAATATTAATTTTAATAGTTTGTCAGTGTCTCCGGAATTCATAAAATTTTATTCTGTTCTTGCAATGATTTTTGCATCAATATTTGGTAGTTTAATCATTGGTGCTATAAGAACAGGGAAGTTAAGAGATGGATTAAAGTATATGCTTCCTCTCATAATTGTTTCATTAGCCTTGTTTTTTTTGACAAAAAAAGGATTAGCAACAATAATATTTGTAGGAAATTGATAAAAATTTAAACATTATGTATTAAATGCGAGTATAATTCTTCTAGGTTTTCTCCTGTTTTAGCGCTTAAAGGAATAATTTTTTGTTCAGGAAAAACACTTTTTATTAAATCAACATTTGATTTCTTTAAGTCAATTTTGTTAGCAACAATGACGAACGGAATTTTTTGAACTTCAAGATTTGTGATTAAAGCAAGATTCAAATCTGCAAGAGGGGTTTTCGTGCTATCCATTACAATAATTATGTTATCCATTTCTTTAAGTTTAGCCATGCTTTCAATAATTCCTTCCATTGCTTCCTTGCTTCTGTTTTTTGCTTTTTTACCTCTTATCCCGTATTTGTAAAATTTTCTTGCTTTTACTTCTGCACTTAAGCCCGGAGTGTCAATAAGATTAAAAAAGAGGTTTCCATATTTTGTTTTCATTTTTACATTCTCTATTTTTTGAATTTTTCTTGTTTCATGAGGTATTTTTGAAACTTTTCCCATTTTTTGATTTATTAAATCCTTTAAGATTAAGTTTGCAAGAGTTGTTTTTCCTGCATTTGGGCTTCCATAAATTGCAATTTTTAATTTTTTTCTTCTAACATAATTTCGAAAAAAATATTTTAATCTTAATTTTATTTCATTACTCGCGTGCTTTAAAATCCAATCAGTCATAAATTTACTTAATTAATTTGCATATAAATCTATTTTGATAAATTTTCATAATACGCATTAATTGGGTCTTCAACCATGCTTCTAATGTTTTGAGGTAAGAATATTTTGTTTATTGATTTTAAGTATTTTTCAGGATTTCTGCTATAATTATTTGTGAGTTTTTCCAAAATTTTTATTTTATAGTTTTTAAGTTTTTCAATCTTTCCACCATTATCTAAGTAAGCATTTTTTTCAAAAGAGTTTAGTAAATTTAGTGTTGAAACTATATAATCCATAGAATTTTTTTCTATTATTGATTCAATTTCTTCACTTATGTCGTATCCGCTGATGAATTTATCATATAATGAGTTAAGATTATTTTCTAAGATTAAGCCTTCTTTGATTGTCTTTTTTAACTTATTTATTTCTCTTATGCTGTTTTTTGTATTTTGATTTTTTGTATTCTCTTTTAAAATATTTTCTAATGAATTAAGCAGGATTATTTGGTTTGTTGAGTGATCTCTGATTTTTGTTTTCTCTTCTATTTTTTTCAAGATCATTCCAGTTAATCCTTCTCTATAAAGATTGTTTATTGATTGATTTAAGCTTTCTTTATTCTTTTCTAAAATATCATCGTCCTGCTCTAAAATCCATTCTATTCCCTCATTTATAAGTTGTTTGTCAATAATCATATAAACATCATTAATTTCATTATCTTTTGGGTTAGATGTCTTTTTATATGAGATAAAGAAATTGTTTTTAGATAATTTTTCTTTTAAATCTTCAAATTTATTCTCGTTTGTTGCGGTTTCTTTGTTTATTAAGTATTGAATTGTTAAAACATCAGATAATAAAGAAAAACCTTTTTTTTCAATTAATTTTTTTCTTGCTTTTGGGAGCCAATACTTTTTAGTAAAGTATTCTAATGGCATTGTGTTTTTATTGCCTCTTTCATCAAGAGTCCATATAAATGTTTGAACAAAATCTTTATACGCACTGTGAAAATCTTTTTCCTCCATTTCTTTTCTCGCAATTTTTGAATATAAAAGAGAATCATTTAAGTCTTCTGCAAATTTTCTACTTAAAGTTTTATCTTTTTCAACAAGTTCTGTGCTTAAATAATTTAGATTCTTGCGTATCTTATTCCATAAGTCCTTATCTCTTTTTCCTTTAAGGTGTGAATTAAAACTTGTATTAACTAAATAACAAAAACCAATTTTGTCAAACAAATCCTCTTCATTTACAGAATAATTTTCTAATCCGTCAAGAAAAGAAATAAGACTCTCGCTGAACTCTTTTTTAATTTTTTTGCGTTTATTCTTTATTTCAATGTCAAATGCTTTTTTTAAACTGCTTATTTCTTTTTTATTCAAGTTTTCTTTGAATGGTTCTATTAAGTTTTTAACAAGATATTTCACTCCTCCTTTTTCAATTTCTTCCATTTCACTTAATCTGTTAATATTTTCGGTTCCAATAAAAACAAGCATGTCCTCTAAAGAAGGTGTTTTTATAATCCCATTTTTTTCAATTTTTTCAGAAATTTTATAATTAATGCCAGGAGTTGGTATTGATTTAATTTCTTTTTTTAACAAAACATCTTCATGTTTTTGTGTTAATTTCTTTGGTGTTATTAATTTATTTTGAGAAAATCTTACTCTTTCTAAATCCCATTCTAATGACTTCATTTCATTCTCATTCAATTTATTTATGTCTTCGCTATCAACTATTTTTTTCAAATATTCAGGTATTTTAATTGTGTCAAAAGGATCGTCAGACATTAATTTTGTGTAAAAATTTATAATTTCTATGATATCAGCCATACTAATATTTTTAGTAGCAATATCTTGAGAATTAGCATTAGTTGAAATCGTGTTAGTTAATTTATCCAAGGTATTCTTACTCATTTTTTATCCTTTTTCTAAATTCATTAAAAGAGTTTATTCTGCTCAACTATTTAAACTTTTCTCTACTAAAAAGTGATAAAAATTTTTTTAGTATGTTCTACCAAAATACATCCAATGTTTAGCTTCTTTTCCGCATATTATGCATTTTCCTTCAACTTTTTCATTTTCTTTGTATCCAATAGCACTCCCTAAAAGTTTGTCTGCAATCTTTTTTCCGCAGTTTTCGTCTCCGCACCATTTAACTCCGACAATGCCTCCATAATTTCTAAGTCTTTTTAATGCATCTTTTAATGTTTTGTGCTTTGTTATCATTTTTTTATGCCATTCCCTTGCTTCTCTGTAAATTGTTTTATCAATTTCTTTGATAATTTTTTTCACACTTTCTTTTATGTTTTTTTCTTTGATTTTTTCTTTTGTTAATTTGTCTCTTCTTGCTAAAACAAGGGTCTTGCTTTTAACTTCTTTTTCTCCAATTTCTAATCTTATTGGAACGCCTTTTTTCTCCCAATCATTGTATTTTTCACCAGGTCTTATCTCTTTGTTATCTATTTTTACTTTAATTTCTGCTTTATATTCGCCGCATTTTGTTCCTTCAAGCATATTTTTTATTTTTTCGCAATATATCATTATTTTTTTATCATTTTCATTGTTTTTTTTAATAGGCACGATTACAATATGTATTGGGGCGAGATTGCTTATCATTCTTAATCCTTTATTATCCCCATGCAAAGAAATTGCAACACCTAATTCTCTTTCAGAAATTCCGTAGCATGTTTGATAAACATATTTCTTTTTTTCATCTTTATCCATGAATTTTATATTAAATGCTTTAGCAAATTTTTGCCCAAGATTAATCACTGATGCAAGCTCTATGGCTTTTCCATCAGGCATTGTTGTAAAAAAATCATAATTATACTGCGCTCCTGCAAAAGTTTCCCATTTTGGCGTTTTGAAAATATCGTATGGAATCCTCATTTCATCAAAAAATTTTTTGTAAATTTCTATTGCTTCCTTTATTTGCTTTTCTGCTTCTTCTGCTGATGCATGCGCTGTATGAGATTCATTGAATGCAACAAGCTCTCTTACTCGAAGTAATTCTTTTGTCATTTTTGTTTCCCATCTGAACACATTAACTGTTTGGTATATTTTTAATGGAAGATCCCTCCATGACCTTATCCAAAGAGAATACATTGGGTACATTGCTGTTTCACTTGTTGGTCTTATGATTAATTCTTCATCTAATTCTTGCAGAAATGTTTTTGTTGCTCTCAGTGTTTCCCCGCCAAAACCTTTTAAGAAATCTTTTTCTTTTTTGAAAATTTTTTCAGGAACTAATAATGGAAAGTATGCTTCTTCATGACCATAAGAATCCAACAATTTGCTCATAATGTTTTTCATTTTTTTTAGTGCGGAAAACCCATATGGCATTATAACATAACTTCCTTTCATAGGATATCTCTTATCAACTATTTTTGCATATTGCAAAACATCTTCATACCATTTATTGAATTCATCGTATTTGTCATATCTTTTCATTTGAAACACCTTTAAATTTTAAACATCACGCCCTTTTTAATTTTCTTAAAAATAAAAAGAACATTCCCATGCAGAACTAAATAAATTAGATTCTGCTTTTATCTGGGCAATGCAACCATGTTTTTTTATAAAAAAAATCTCTTTAAAAACTTTTCTTGGTTATTAACAGCAATATAATTCTTTTGGAATTTCACCCTTTTTTATTTTTCCATAAGGATTCCCGTATTTTCGTATATTTTCAATCATTTTTTTGTTTGCTTTTGTTTCATTGCCTTTTTTTACGAGTTCTTCTCTTGCCTTTATGATGATTTCTGAAAGGTTTATTTTTGCAGGGCAAGAAAATTCACATGCTTTGCATAAAGTGCAGTTATAAATCGCTTCTTTTTCAAGAAAGTTGTTTTTAATTAAAATCGCTCGCCCTCTTGGTCCTTGTGTTTCTTCTAATAAAATCTTTAAAACAGGACATGCTCCCTTGCACATCCCGCATAGCACGCATTTTTTAATGTCTTTGCTCATATCACCTTTCCCTCGTTGAGTATGTTGTATGGGTCATAAATTTTTTTCATTTTTTTGAAGTTTTCAATCATTTTTTTATTCAAAAATTCTTTTTTAGTTATGCCAATCCCATGTTCTCCACTTATTTCTCCGCCAAGTTTTTTAACTTTTTTAAACATTTTTTTAACAAGCTCTTTTTGGTTTAATTGAAATCTTGGATGTAAGATTCCAATGCCTATGTGCCCAAAACAAGGAATTTTATTTTTTTCTAAAAAATTTAAAAAATTGTTCATTTTTTTCAAAGGAATTTTAGGGTCTTCCATAATAATCCATCCTTTTTGTGTTAGGACAGGACCGCATGATTCTCTTATCTTCCATATTTTTTCAATTTTTTTCTTTGATTTTATTTCTCCTTCTTTGCTTTCATATTCAATTATTAAATGGTTTTTTGCTTCTAAGTTTATTAATTCAGCACAATAAGGGTTGATGAATTCTATAGCAGATATGTTTTTGTTTTTTATGATTTCTTTTATTTTTTTGATTATTTCTTCGTTTTTTTCAAATTTTAAAAAATTCAAACTTCGTGTTCTTGTTTTTTCCTTTAATCTTAATTCTGCTTTTGTTATTATACCATTAAGGCCTTCTTTTCCAGCAAAATCTTTTATCTTGTTGTTTTTGGCTTTTATTTTTTTTCCATTAGGTAAATAAACTTCTAAACTTTTTATCCAATCAATTGTTTTTCCATATTTGATTGCTCTTTCACCAGCTGCATTTGTTGAAATCATGCCTCCTATCTCGCATGTTTTATGGCTTGCAGGAATAACTGGAAAGATTAAATCAAATTTTTTTAATAAAGAGTTTAAATTGTCAAGCACTACTCCTGGTTCTACTATCACAACTTTTTTTTCTTTGTTTAAAGATATGATTTTATTCATTTTGCTTAAATCAATCACAATTGAATTAAAACCAGCACTACCTCCAGTAAGCGATGTGCCCCCGCCTCTTGGTGTTATGAGTATTCTATATTTATTGCAAATCTTTAATAATTTTTTTACTTGTTCAGGATTTTCAGGCCATGCAACCCCTAATGCTTTTCCTTTAAACTCACTTGCATCAAATGAATAAACAAGACAATCTTTTTTATTGTTACTGAATTTACATATTTTTTTTAATTCTTGAATTGTTTTTTCATTCAAATTTTTCTCATTATTCAATTCTTTCCACCATCGCTTCGCTGAATTCTTTAACCTTTATTTTTTTCTTTGAACTAAAATCCAAGTGCTTTGTGCATAAAGGGCATGTTGTTGATAAGATGCTAACCTTTGTTTCAATTGCTTGCTTAATTCTTTCATCTCCTATTTTTCTGCTTAATTTTTTATTATTGCTTCCTACTCCTCCTCCTGCACCGCAACACATGGAATTTTCTTTAGTATCCTTCATTTCTATGATTTTGTATCCTGCAAGTTCAAGCAGTTCTCTTGGTGAGTTGTAAATATTAGAGTATCTTCCAAGATGGCAGGGGTCGTGATAGGTTATTTTTGTTGGGTTTTTGCAATTTCTCCATTCTTTTTTGAATTTTATCTTCCCTTTTTTAACAGCACTAAGCATAACTTCTGTGAAATACTCTGCTTTTATATCCCATTTTGGAAAATATTTTGGATATAATTTATTTAATGTGTAAAAACACGCAGGACAGTTTGTAATTATTTTTTTAATGCTATGCATTTTAAAAATCTCATAATTTTTTTTAATCAAATTTATAAAATCTTCTTTGTATCCTGCATTAATTGCTGGAGAGCCGCAACAATTTTCTAAATCACCTAATTCTATGTAATTAATACCCATTTTTTCTAAAAGCATTTCATAATTTTTTTTTATATCTTTCATAACATATTTTGTAAGACAACCCGGATAATATAATGTGTTACCACTAAAAAATATGTGTTCTATTTTTTTCATAATTTCTGTTTTGAATCTTTTAATTTTTTTCATCATTTTCATATTTGCACCATAAATTTTATTTGTTTTTTTAGTTCATATTTGCTTAATTTTTTCTGTTATCTTATTTATTAAATTATTTTTTTGAACATTGCGAGAGCAATCAAAAGCATTATAACTCCTGAAACTAATTTCATCCACTTTTTTTCTTTCCCCCTCCATTTTTCTAATTTTTTTGGATTCCCTCCTTTATATACAATTAAAAGTATTAAAAATAATGGCAGGACAAAAATGATATTATAAATGAAAAGATAAAATATTGCTTTTGTTCTTATGTTTGTTGCTAATAATGATAGAATTGCAAGATACATTCCTCCTGTGCAAGGAAGTTCGAAAAGGGCAACGAAAGCACCAAGAATTAATGCTGCAGGAAAAGTTGCTTTTTTAATATATTTTTCTATTAATGGTTTTTTATTTTCAGGTATTTTAAAACTTATTCCTTTCCCATACCAAAAGAAATCCTTTATGTTAATTATGCCAATTATGATTAAGATAATTATTGCAATATTTCTTATAATAATTCCTATTATTGATATTTGGATTGCTTTAAGCAAACCAAGGCCTGCAAAGAAATAAACAATGAAGACCATAAAAATATAAGTCACTCCTATAAGGAGTATCTTCTTTTTTGCTTTTATACTAAATAAATAAACAAGAAGGAAGATAAGCACGCCAAATGCGCATGGATTAAAACTATCAGCAAGAGCAGCAGATAAAATAGCAAATATTGTAATATTTCTTTTTGAATTAATTATTGTTGTTTCTTCTTTTAATGTATATTCATATGGATTAACAACGCCTTCTTTGTATTTTTTAATTGCATTGTTAATAATTAATTTATCTTCTGCAGAGGGTTTTGGACTTGAGCACCCAACAATATAGTCTTCGCCCATAATTAACGTTGGCACTCCGCCTTCTTTGTAAATATCCTTTCCATATTTTTTTGAAATATTTTCAAAAAATTTTAAATTTGTTTTATTTTGGTAAATTTCAAAATATTCAATGTCTAATTTAGGATTTTCTTTTTCAAGTGTATTCAAATACTCTTTTAAAGCAGCACAATGAGGACAACCCAAACCCCAAAATAAATACCCATGAATTAATCCATCATCTGGAATGTTGCTTTGATTTTCTAATGCAGAACTTAAATTAAGAGTATTTAAGATTAGAAAAACTATTGGAAGTATTCCTAAAATCCTGTTGTGATTTTTTTTTATCATTTTAATCACATAGCAATATTTTTATTTATATGTAACAATATTTAAATTTATGTTTCAAAAAATGAAACCAAAAAATAAAGCTGTTTTTACTCTATTAAGCATAGTTGTTTTTATTTTTCTTGTTTCAACCATAAGTGCATACTATGATATTAAAGCGAGAGAAGGACAACTATGTGGTTGCAAGCCATCTTTATCAATTATCATAACTTTGTTGTCTTCAGCGGGCATTGCTGTTGGAATTGTTTTGTCAAACGTTATCACGCAAGGAGAAGAAATAAAAAAACAAGAGATAGATGTATTTCCATTTTTGGATTTTCTTGAAAGTGATGAAAGGATGATAATTTTAAAATTAATAGAAAACAAGGGGAGAATATCTCAAGCAAGGTTGAACAAACTAGATGGTTTTAGCAGAGTAAAGGTTCATAGAATAATAGAAAAACTTAAAGCAAAGGGGATTATTTTTAAGGAAAGAACAGGTAAAGTAAATAAAATTATTTTAAACTCTAAATATAATTTGCTTTTAAAAAAAGATTAATATTTTCTTATGAAATTGCAGTTAGTATCTACTTCTACAAAATGTTTTGCAGTGCCATTTCTAAAAGCATCGCACTGATTCTCAGGAAGGTTGTCAATATCTTCTCTTGGAGAATGCGCAACATCGCAAACCCATCCTTTATAAATAAAATTATTAATGCATGGCCCATTGCTTAAATCAATATTTTGTCTTTTAAAATCAAGGCATTCTTTTTCGCATTTTTTTATAATGTCTTCTCTTACGCATCCAAGAATAAAGCAGGAAGCAATTATGCATAAAACAAATATTTTTTTCTTCATTTTAATCATTTTATTGTGGGATTATGGATTTTACTCCAATCTTTTGGTTTTTGAAAGAATTGAACAATTTTTCAACAATTTTTAATTTTGTTTCAAATGCATTTTCATAATTATTAACCCAGAACCTCACGAGCAGGACAATGTCATCTTTTTCAACTTTAAGATAATCAATTTCTGTTTTACTTCCTTTATCAAAGTGCTCTAATTTTTTGATTTCTTTATTTATTATTCTTTTTATTTTCATTATTTCTGAATCTCTTGGAACAGAAATCTCCATTTCAATCATTAGTTTTGGATTTGGTCTTCCATAATTTTTTACTATCATGCTTGTAAGTTTGCTATTTGGAATGTTTAATATTTCATTTTTAAATGTTTTTATTTTTGTGCTTCTAAAACCAACATCATAAACAATGCCAACATCTCCTTTTTCTGTTTTTATTTTTTCACCTATTTTGAATGTTTGGTCTGCAATTAATGAAACGCCACTTATTATATTTGCTAAGGTGTCTTTAACAGCAAGGCTTACAGCAATTCCAGCTATGCCAAGTCCTGCAACAAAAGCGGTTATGTCAAACTCCCATATTTTTAAAATAGACACAAATGCAAGAATCCATAATACCCATTGAGATGTTTTTTTAATAAAAGGTTTTAAACTTCTCTGAATTGTTTTTGGTTTTTGTTTAAACCAAAAATTTAAACCAACTGTTGCGATTTTGATTATCATTCTTGTTATTATGATTACAATTATGGATAAAAGCAGGTTTGTTAAAACAAAATTATAATTTTTTGGAAGATTAAGGTATTTTATGCCTAAAATTAAACCAATTATTAGAAATGAAGAAGTTATAGGACCTCTTGTTACATCAAATAAGAAATCATCTACTTTTGTTTTTGTTTTTTCTATTTTTTTCTTTAAATATATTTGAAAAAAAGCAATTAGCATCTTTGATGCTAAGAAAAACACAAATACAATACCAAATGCTTTTATGTATGGCAACAATTTATTTAATTCAACTAAAACCATATTTAATAATTAAAACTCTTTTAATTTAAATATTTACATGATTGGTCGGTTTTTGCAAGCGTATTCTCCTTCAAAACATTTTTTTAAAGAAAGACAGGTTGGAGCACTTAATTTGGCAAGATAAGTGTTTTTACTTTTAATTTCTTTATTTAATAAATTAAAAAATTCTCTTATTGATTTTTGAGCATTATTACAAGTTCTTACTCTGCTAACATGCACGTAATTGTCAAAAGTTGTGGTTCCATAAATTTCTGGAATAATTGTTCCTTGTGGGAATATGCTTGTTAAACAGTTTTTAATTTTTTCAAATCTTTTAGAATTAAGGATTTCTTCAATAATATTTCTTGTTTCTTCTTGCATGAATTCAAAAAATTCTTCAATTAAATCAAAATTAGATATGTCTAATGTGTTAAAACTCTTTGGAGTTGAAAAATGATAATTTTTTGCAATTTCTTTGTTTTTTGTTCTTATAAGATGAAAACTTCTGTGTCTTATTAGTTGATTATATGTGAAAAAAGGCATTTCTTTAAAAATAAAAGATAATCTTCCAACTTTAAAAAACTCTGGAATCTTTTCTCTTGAAGAATTTACAATTTTTTCAAGATTAGTTTCATTTATTTCATAATTATTCATCAAGCAATAATTTTTGAAAAGTTCTTTTTCGTCATCCATTGTTAAAATTGAACTTCTTGGTTTCCCATCTAACAGAAAACATTTATGCTCTTTAACTTCTATTTTTCTTTTTAAAATTAAAGGATATTTTGAATTGTATTCTTCGAAAGATTCAATTATTTCAGGCAAGTAATCCCTTGTTTGCTCCCAAACTTTATTAATAATCTTTTTTGTTTCCAAAGGCACTTCTAATAAATCTACTTCTCTTTTTAATGCAGCAATTTCTCTTAAACTCATATTTTCAATAATATTGCTTTTTACTGCTTGCGGCAGAACCATTCTTGCTTCTTCAGAAGGTATCTTTTCTTTTAATTTGTTGTAAAGCGTTTCTGCTTTTTTAAAAAATTTTTTACAATCAACAATGTCTTCAAGTTCATATATTTTTTCAAAAAATATTTCTTTTGATTCAAGTGCCTTTCTTTGACTTTGTTGTCCTGCAAAGTAATACTTGCTGTTCTCAAGTAATCCAAGAATTCCAGCACGACTTCCTATTATGTAAAAAGGAATGGGAACTTCTGCTGGTTCATGGTGTCCAGCACAGATTGTTTTTAAAATAAGAGGGAGATTTTTTTCTCTATTATATACTTGAGGTATTTTTTTTGATTGGCAGGTTCTTGTATTAATAAAAATTCTTTTTTCAATCTCGCGAGCTCTTGCTTTGCTTAACAAAACTTTGACATTCATTTACTAATTTTTAACATATCCTTATTAAAAAGAATTTAGGTGTTTGATTAATCATTCTTTATTGAATATTTTTTATGTGTTAATACTTTTTTTTAAATGTTCTTCTGCTATGATTTCAGAATCTTTATACTGAAATTTATTATTCTTACTAACTAATGAGTTAATGTCTTCTTGATTATTACAATAAAAGTATTTTTTATAAAAACCTTTTTTGCAAATATTCCTTTGAATATCCAATGCCAAGTCATATCCTGCCAAATTTTTTTCATTTTTTTTTGTTTTCACAATTTCCAAGCTTATTTTTCCGATTTTGATACCGTGTTTTTCACAGATTTCATCTACGGTTGTCATGTTATTTTTTTTTAATAGCATTCAAAACATTCTTGCTTTTTTTAAGCAAAACTTTAACTTTCGTACTTTTTTATAAATTAAAAAACTCATGTGTGATTTAATGAAAGCTTGGTTGAAATTGTGCGTTTTCTTTTTTTAACAGCATTAATCCATTTCATTTGCTCTTTTGCTTTTTCTTTTGCTAAAGGAGTAAAATATTTGTTAGTGATGCAGGATTCACAAATATCTTCTAAACCAAGACTTTTTTTTAAGCAATCCCTGCTTGTATAAAATAATTCATTAACTCCAATATACTCTTTTATTTCTTCAACATTTTTTTCAAAAGCAACAAATTCCTTGTAATCCCTCATATCTATTCCATAATAACAAGGTGCAATTATTTTTGGACAAGTTATCCAAAGACCTATCTTCTTGGGTTTTGCTTCCTTCACCATTTCAATAATTGTTTTTGATGTGTTTCCTCTTACAATGCTGTCATCAACAAACAAGATTTTTTTATTAAAAATAACATCTTTCATAATGCTTAGTTTGCTTTTTACTGCTTTGCTTCTATCTTTTGGCATAATAAATGTTCTTGGTATATACCTATTTTTTATTAATGCTTCTCGTATGGGCAAACCCGTGATTTCATTTATTCCTTCAGCAGCGGTTCTTGATGTGTCAGGAATAGGGCTTATGAAATCGTAATCAATGCTTTTGGGTTCTATT
>Ga0190313_1000107_pt1 | contig 53228 bp, 48 predicted proteins | sample 4870071011_MG_FD_169989 | JGI IMG/M metagenome (GOLD analysis project Ga0190313, IMG submission 169989) | Hydrothermal vent sediment bacterial communities from Southern Trench, Guaymas Basin, Mexico - 4870-07-10-11_MG | ecosystem: Environmental > Aquatic > Marine > Hydrothermal vents > Sediment ...
CTTATCCTCTTCTCGTACGATTTCTTTTCTCAGCTCCGATGCGAATTTCCTCGCAAGTCTTTCTATTTTTTCCGGTGGCTTTATCAAAGGAAGTTGACCCGTTATGAGCTGTTCAATGCGATCGGCCAGGAATTTTCTTTCACGATCATCAAGGTCAAGCTTTCCCAGGTTGAGCAAAATCCTCTGCCGTGGCCCTTTGGGTGTACGATAGGCCTCGATGAGCTGGTAATAAAAATAGCTCTTGTCTGTTTTTCTTGCTCTTCGAATATACATAGCAAGGCATGTATAACATATGACAGAGGGCTTGTCAATAAGATATTTTAAATCTCTAACACTACAAAGCACTTCTCGGTAACCAGATCTAAAATTTTCAATAACTTACGGAACAATAGATGCTAAAAATCAATGAAAAATGCTTTCTAGGTGACAAACTTGGGTTAAGGAAATCTCTGACGTATAGGGCAATATTCACCCAAAGGTAAGAGATCACAGGGTAACGATAGTGGCATTGCAGATTTTTGTATACAGTGAGCAAGCTTTGTGATAGGTGGGAGTGGTCTTAGGGGAGAAAATTGTCGAGGCGAAAGAAAGCACCCACCGTTGATATTTCATCAAGTGTAGAAGCTTTGGGATTGCCTTTTTCGGAAGAGGACTGGAAGGCAACGCCCACAGTGGTTCGGCATTTTATCATTGAGCGTGAAAAGGCGAGCATTGAAGATAAGAAAACGATAGCCAAGCTTTCGGAACGTGTTGAGGAACTTGAAAGGCTTTTGAAAAGCTTTTAAAGTGCAACTCTTCCAATTCAGGCCAACCTCCATCGTCGGATAGTCCTTATCGTAAGCCAGGGGCGAGCAAGGAGAAGGAAAAGAAGTCGAGGAGGAAGAAAGGTCATCCTGGAAGTAATAGGGAGCGGATTCTATCGCTGCGCCATACCTGTAAGCTGCAATGTAAGCCCACTTTTAACGTTCTTGCGAATGCGTTTTATTTCCAAGAGATAAAAGCTCGACATTGAATGGTTAACCAAAGTTGACAATGTATAATACCCTGTGGTGGATTACAGTTCACCTCCTTTCACAAAAATGGCCACCGCAACAGTATCAGTAGCCATCATCCCAAAATCCACTGTATGGGATGCATAAGGATTTTCCAAATTGAACTGGAACCAAAATCGCGATAATCCTTCCTCCCAATAATTGAACACTTTACGATCTTCTAGAAGGACATTGCATCGTCAAGTGCCATCGTCAGAAAGATGGTTCAAAATTCGAATTTTATGCCACCCTTAACGATAGTACCAGGTACAATGGTGTCTGCCCGCCCTTTTCTTCGAAAGATTGGATATTCTTCATCAAAGAGGTTTTCTACGTTTATATAGGCAGTCAGCCGATCAAAAAATCGGCGTGAAATTGAGGCGTCCATGGTAAAATAGTTGTCTTTTTTGAATGTGTTTTCGCTATCGAAGTAAATATCAGCGTAGTAATTGCCAGTTACGGAAAGATTGACAAGATTTGGATTGTGGTAACGAAATCCGAAATGGACTTGATGCCGAGGCTCATAAGGTAAGTAATTGCCCTCCAACTCGGGGTTGTTTTCATCCTCGTCGATCTTAGAAATGTTGAAGGTATAGTTGGCGAAAAGGGTGAGATCGGTTTTGGCATGCCATTCCAGTTCCGCTTCAATTCCATAAATGTCCACATCACTGATGTTGTCCAACTTATATTCATACCGGGTTTTTTTGCCATGGGCAAAAGTACCCGTGCCGGTGAGACGGTCGCCGATGTAGTCCTTGGCAAAGCCCTGATAAAAGGTCAGTCGGCCCCACAATCTGTCGGTTAGAAACCGCTCCACCCCTATGTCATAGGACCATATCTCCTCGGGCTCTAAATCTGGGTTGGCCTCGCGATAATAGGTACCGCCGCCGCGGACGTGGACTTTGTAAAGTTCAAACAAACTGGGCTCTCGAAAACCCTTTCCCCCGGATGCGCGCAAGGTGGTTTTGTCGTCCGGATGCCAGGCAATACCCACTTTAGGGGAAAAGCTCTCCTCTGTGTTGGAACCAAATCTATTGTGATAGGGTGGCTTGCCCGCGCTGCTCTCGCTGTCCCAATTAGCACCATCCCAGGTCTTGATCCAGTCGTATCTTGCCCCAATGTTTATAATCAAGTGATTATTGAAAAAATAGAAGTCTGAATCTGCGAAAGGCGAAATAAAACGCTGTTTACCTTCTGCTCCAGCTTTTCGGGTGATGGTCACGTATTTATTGTCATAATCCCAGGAGGTTTCTTTATAGGCAATACCTAAGGTAAATTTTCCCCAAGAGCTAATTGGTATAGTTCCCTGAAAATCGAAACCTCCTGTAGTAGAGTCTATTTCTTCTTTTCTATATAAAGATGAATAATTATCTTTTGCTGTATCCTGATAGGCGGTTTTATCGGCCTGATTCAAATAAACCAGACCTTTTAAGTTAAAGGATTCTCCATCGTAGTTGTAGTTGGTCCAGAATTGTCCAAGTGTTAAATCATCGTAAAAATACTTTCTTCCCTTTCCTGTCTCATGGCCATAATACAACCCTGCGACCGATAGATTAGAATTAGAGCTCAACTCATAGGTAATTTTTCCAAATGCCTTTCCGATCTCCCGATCGCGTTTGATTTCATACGGCTTGTGGTGTTTTACCATGTAAAACCCATCACTGTCTTCATAGCCACCAGCCATTAAGAAACCAAAGTTTTTGACCTTCTGACTGTAAAAACCATATCCCTCATAAGTATCTGCACTTCCTCCCCCTCCTCGAATCAATGTCTGCCGGCCAGCTTTAGGTTTCTTTGTAATAATATTAATCACGCCCCCAAGCCCTTCTGACCCGTAAACTGCTGAAGCAGGTCCTCGCACAATTTCGATACGTTCGATAGCCTCCTTGGGGATGTGACCCCATGCCACCCAGGCAATGGCATCGTTGAAATTGTCGTTTTGAGGCACCCCATCTACCAATATCAGGATCCTGTGTTCTCCTACCCCACGCATCTTTAACGGGCTCGCAATACCATGCGTTTGAACTGCATAATGTCTATAATTATACATACCCACAACACTGCGAACAATATCCTCCCAACGGTCAAAGGGAGAGGACATAATCTCCTCACTGGAAATAACTGTTACACTTTGAGGTGCATCGAAGACTGAAATCTTCGACCGGGTGGTTGAAACTACTATCTCTTTTAATCTTGTTACTTTTTCCCCTTCTTTTGCCCATTCCGTCAAACCAAGACAAGGAATTGAGAGGACCAAAATCCATATCACCAATATAATCAACCTCAATTCCTTCATTTGAACCTCCCTTCTCATAAAAAAAGCCGCGAAGACTCAAGAGCTTCATGCTCCTCAGGCTTCGTGGCCTTTGCTTTCCTTAACTCTTTATTTAACCTAGCCGGTCCCACGCAAAAATATAAAAACAATACCTACGCAGTTTGTTCAACTATATAGGACGCATACAATCTAAGATAAAAGCCTCTGCGTAATTAAATCTCCCAGGATATGAAAGATAAACGTCCACTAGAATTCCACAGTTAAGCGAAGTCCAGCAATCCACCCGTCCACGTCTTCTCCTGCTCCCTCTTTATATTCGTCATCCATATACTGTATATCCATAGTCAGCGCGAGAATGTCATTTAGACCGAACCGGATGTAGCTTTCGAATACATGGGTTTCGTCTATTTCCTGATTACCTCCATCAAGATAGGCATAACCAATGCCGATATTATCTTGTTCTCTACCCCAGAGTTTTCCGCTTATGTTAATACCGGCGGAATAAAAGTTTTCAAAAGTAATGCTTGCTTCATCATCAGACCAACCACAGCGAACCCAAACACCCAGAATATCCCCCAATTCCTGATCGAAAGAAATCACAATACTCTTTAATGACTCCTCATCTTCGCCAAGAGGATCACTGAAATCGTCGCTTGTAGCATCGAAAATTATCCGGTAATTTCCCTCACCAAAAGGAGTGTCGATGCTGTAACCTAATTGAAGACCGTAAAACTGATAACCATTGCCTTCGTCATTTTCACCTACTTGCATAATCACAGCCTTTGCGGCAAAATTTCCTACCTCCAGTTCCACTGCTCCTCCGATGTCATAAGAAGGTAAAAAGGCTACAGGAGCATTGACGAAGGCTTCGTTCATGAACTGGGTGAATTCATCATTGGCGTAGTTGTTTTCATCCAGATAGTCCGTGGCATCAATTATTCCACCGGTTACGCCAATCTTTACATCTGGTTTTGCAATGTTAAAGGTGTGTTTGTACCATGCAGTAAGCAGATAATCTCGATTTCTCCCGTTAATATCCTTAACATCGTCTTCGAGATCTGCAGCCCATGGAGATAAAACGAACCTGTGTTTATCTATATTTAAGGCGTTCCCTGCTGCGAAACCGAACTTGAAGAAGATTTCATCAGATTCAGTTGGCTGTATGGTAATTTCCGGTTGAATCGGCATTGCCCCTCTACCGAAATTATCGTCCCCTTCTGACTCACTTGCATTTTCGTACTGATATGCACCCGCAATAGTACCTCCAATCTTTATTTTGCTACCAAAGAGATCCATCTGTTCAACGCGCTGTCTTAATTGCTCTACCTCATTACGTAACTCACGTAATTCTGACTCATCTGCCCATGCATTGACCCCCAAAAATACCATAAAAAGAACTACCAGCATGCCTATTAACCTTTTCATGCCACTACCTCCTCTATCATGGCGTACTGAGCAGTACTAACTCGTTAGGCGCACATAAACACAAAAATCCCCGGCTCATTGGCACCATGATCCACTTTACAAACACAAGTCAGCCGCTTTGAAATCCCCTTAAAGTCTCTTTCTAGCCTTCGTGGCGTGGTATTCGAGCAAGATTCAAAAAGATGGAGCTTCCTGCACCCAGTTGTACTTGAAACTTAGCAATATTTTCGGTGGCTGTCAAGCTGGATGGAGCCTGTTTGAAAAAACGGATTAGAAGGATAGAGCAGGCGTATTTTATGCGCAATTGAGGCGGGCATAGAGGGGTCTGGTATCTTTGCGAAAGTAAAAAACAGAAGGAAAAGGAGGGAGATGAAGAAGCAGAAGTTGAACAGGATTACTTTCCCTATTACGTACCTTGCTGCCATTTCATAGGATCTGGCATTTTCTCATCCACTTTGACAGAACCACTAGCCGTGTTAATGTATTACTGGCTTGTACCTGATTACATTAACCTCAAGTGGTTCCATAAAGAGTTTGGCACTATGAGTAGAAAGAAATAGTGTATTTACTATATCGCGCGTCCTCACATAGAAACGGGCGATGCTATCTTGCGGAAGAAAAATAGACGCTTTACCAACCTGGAGTAGCGCTTTGATGAGCACAGCAAAAATCGCTAACAAAGAGGTAATACCATGAGAGTAATTCTCTACGCTGGAAAGGGCGGTGTTGGAAAAACAAGTGTAGCAGCGGCAACTGCGCTGCACTCTGCTGAATTCGGATACAAAACCCTTATTATGTCTCTGGACATAGCACACAATCTGTCGGATATATTCGATGTAAAAAAATCTCTGCTCGATTTCGGCGAAGGAAAACCTCTCCGCATTCTTCAGAACCTCTGGATTCAAGAACTTGACATGCATTGGGAGCTCCAGCGCAACTGGAAAGAGGTACACGGTTATCTTTCCACGCTCCTCAACACCACCGGTTTCAACAACGTTCTGGCCGAAGAGCTCGCCATACTGCCCGGAATGGAAGAGGTAAGTGCCCTTCTCTGGATAAACCGCTATGTCAGGCACGGAAGCTTCGACGTCATTGTCCTGGACTGTGCGCCCACCGGTGAGGCAATTCGGTTTATAAGTGTGCCAAAGGCTTTGGAATGGTATGTCAAGAAGATCTTCAATCTGGAAAGAAATATCCTTAGGGTGGCACGCCCCATAGCAAAACGGGTCAGCGATGTCCCACTTCCTGATGAAAGATACTTTGAAAATATCCAGGAACTCTTCGATAAACTGCAGGGCGTCGATGAAATTCTCACAGATTCGGACCTTACGAGTGTAAGGCTCGTTGCAAATCCCGAAAGAATAGTTCTTAAGGAAACTCTCAGGGCCTTTATGTACTTCAACCTTTACGAAATAAACATCGACGCAATTGTTTTGAATAAAATGATCCCAACCTTCGTAGGAGACACGTATTTTGACCAATGGAAAAAGATGCAGGCTTATTATGTGGACCAGGCAAAGCGGTACTTCGATCCGGTGCCACTATTTACGATAACCCTGTCCGATCGTGAGATCATAGGGCCTGAGCGACTTGAAGAGCTCGGTAAAAACCTGTTTGGGGAAGAAGTTGATCCAACTCGGGTTTTTCACAAAGGAAGACCTTTTGAGTTTATCAAAAAAGGAGAAACCACCGTAATAAAAATAGCTATCCCCTTTGCAGAAAAGGAAGACGTGGAGGTATATTCTTTAGGTGATGAACTTGCGTTGAAGGTCGGGGTACTGAGGAGAAATATTCCCTTGCCCCGATCGGCAGTATCTTCCGAGATCAGAGCTCATCTCAGGGACGGAACACTTGAAATCGAGCTGGGAGGAGGGACAAATTATGAACCAGAACAACCATCAGAAAAATAGAGGGTGTACCTCTGCCCCCTATGGGTGCCCAATAGGGGAACTGATTTCTCAGGTGTGGGCCACATTTGGAGCTGAAAGCGAATTCAGAAGGCATATGCGCAACTCAAAAATAGAGCTTTTAAAGGCCATAAGGTCGATAATAGACAAGAAGATCGAGGATCTGGAGAAACACTCCACGGCTTCGAAGAAGCAAGCCTGCAAAGTGGAAATAGATTGAGTGTTGTTAACAGTTGCTTGATTTTTGATCTTATTTCCTGAATCCGTGACGAAAACATAGTAAATGCCCACTCAAGCTTTTGTTTTTTCAGACAATACTGCACGGGCAAAACATTCACCCAGTGGGTGAATTTCCCGGCTATGTAAAATTTTACCGGAAGGATAGAAGACTATCCAAAGCTGTACTATGCTTTCTCTCGGATTCAGGAAAAAGGTGATTTGTGGGCTGAGACAAATAACAATACAGCTTCTACATACTCCCTCGCCTAATAGTAGATACCAACAGCCAGAGTCCCATAACACCAGCAATAATAAACCCAGCCAGACCGATGACTGGTATTTCATGCCACTTAGGAGGGACACCAGAAAGTACGATAAGAGATGAACCGATCACAAGGGAAGCCAATACGATGGCAAAGGCAATACGGTTGCTGACCCGGTCAAATGTAGACAGCATCGGCTCCATGCCCTGATGCTCAAATTCTATCTTTACCCTGCCCTGTCTGGCCTGTCTGAGAATCTCACGTAGTTCACCGGGGATCTCCTTGATGAGATGGAGAAAATCGGAGCCCGAGTCGTATATGTCTTCCGCTACCCGTTTTGGATGAAGCCTCTGCAACTGGATACGCCGGACAAATGGGGCGGCCCGCTCCATGGCATCAAAGTCAGGGTCTAGCACCCTGCCAACTCCTTCTGCCGTGCTAAGGGCCTTGATCATCAGAAAGATATCCTGCGGAATTGTCAGGCGATGCCTTGCGGCCATTTCCAAAAGCTGATGTAATATCTTTCCGAAATCCAATTCTTTCAATGGTCGATAAAAATGCAGATCTATGAACTCGGCCACATCCCTCTCCAACGAATGGTAGTCCGGTTCCTCATCCGAAATGGTGAGCTTGAGCAGGGCACGCGTTGCCTTTGTTTCATCTCGGTGAACAATACTCATGGCCAGGTCGGCAAAATTTTCCCGGCTCTTACGTCCGATGCGGCCCATCATGCCGAAATCCAGGTAGCAGATGACGTTTCCGGGGAGAATAAAGATATTGCCCGGATGGGGATCGGCATGAAAAAAGCCATGAACAAAGATCTGCTTCATGATCAGGTCAAATCCCCGGCGGGCAATCTCGCGTCTATCAAGGCCCGCTTCATCCAGCCGGGCGATCTCAGATGCCTTAATACCGCTTACATACTCCATGGTAAGCACTCGGCTTGTTGTGGCCTCCCGATATATTTTGGGTACATACACGGTAGTATCACCAATAAACTGCATGGCAAAGCGCTCTGTGTGAGCCGCCTCAATTGTATAATCAAGTTCCTTTTCCAGTGTCCTGGCAAATTCCTCCACGATCCGGGTGGGGCGCTGGATATCCCAACCTTCCAGGTGTCTTTCCATAAGTGTAGCCAGGTGCAGCATGATCTCCAGATCCACTTCAATGGTCTTCCGGATACCGGGCCTCTGAACCTTTACCACCACCTCATCCCCATCTACAAGCCGTGCCCGATGGACCTGGCCGATTGATGCTGAAGCCAACGGAGTTTCCTCGAAATCCTTGAAGAGTTGACCAAGGGGAACTCCGAGTTCTCTTTCAATAATATCCTTTGCCTGGGCATACCCAAAGGGCGGAACATGATCCTGGAGCTTCCCCAGTTCCCGGATAAATTCCATTGGCAGTAAATCAGGACGAGTCGAAAGTATTTGGCCCATCTTGATGAAAGTGGGACCAAGTTCCTCCATTGCCATCCTCACCCGCTCTGCCCGGGATAGTGTCTCTATCTTTTCTCTACGTTTGCGGGAGATCATCTGAAGACCAATTTCCAAGTACTGCTCAATCTTCAGCGTATGCACCAGATCACCAAAACCATATTTGAAAAGTACGGTCAGAATCTGGCGGTAGCGCTGGATATGACGGTACGTTTTTCCTATTATCCAAATTTTGCGGATATGCACGCTTTAGCCTCCCTGTATCCCTCGGCAATGATCTCCCGGGCCCTGTTGAATTCCAGGAATCTGATGTGACCTAAGTGTGGTTGAATCAGCACGTCCGGTCGATCGGTTTTTAGTCTTGTAGCGGTAATCTGTGCCTGCATAATATTGATGGAGCTTATTATTACCTCAAAAATGTTAGGCATAGGATCCCTGGACATCCATTGTCTTATATGAGCTAAAGCAGGGAGATTAAGCGTCTCGAGTCTCTTGTTCAAAGCATCCAGTATTTTGCTCCTTTTCGTCAATCTCTGTGAAGTTCCTATGCCTGAGGCCAATACACCGGAATTAGGGATACGGGTTTTACTGACTCCTTTCTTCTCAACAATATCGTGGTTGAGATCAACCGCAATAACCAGATCGGCCCCCATCTCCCTCACTACACTCACGGGAACAGGATTGACAAGACTACCGTCTATCAGGATCATATCGCCTTTCCTAACCGGGGTGAATATGCCAGGCACAGAGATACTGGCCCTCACTGCCTCAATGATGTCTCCGTCTTTAATGACCACCTCGTTTCCTGTGATAAGATCGGTTGATACCGCACAAAAGGGTAAGGGGAGATCTTCAATGTTTTTTGCTCCCACATGGGTACGGATAAACTCAGATATCCTGTTCCCGTCGATCAGCCCGGATTTAGGGATGACAACATCGAGGAAAGAGGCAATCTGTTTCCAGTCAAGCTGAAGGACAATCTCTTCCAATGACTCTATGTTGCCGGAAGCATAGATTGCGCCAACCAGTGCACCGATACTGGTCCCTGCCACATAATCAATACGGATGTCCGCTTCAATAAGCGCCCGGATTACCCCGATATGGGCCCATCCCCGGGCAGAGCCACTGCCGAGGGCAAGGCCTAGCTTTCCGGGAGGAACCCTGCTGTTCTTGTGAGAGACTTCGGTCATTTAGACGCACCATAGAAACTAGATTAGGGTTCCCTTCACCTCCAGCCCCTACTCTCCCGAAGCCTTTTGTTGTTCGATATGCCTGATCTTTTCCTCAAGCCTTGTAATATCCTCTTTCGTGGCCAAATTCATTTTCTCCAACACCCTTTCTACTATACTCTCAACCTTTGTTTCCAGCTCCTTTCTGGCTTGCTCGGATTTCTTCATAAATTCATCCACCAGCTCTTTTCCTTCTTTCTCGGTCATTTCACCCTTTTCTATCAGCTCCCTGACCAGTTCTTCGACCTTGTCTCTAGTCATTGCGGCCAGCCCTACACCTGTTAGCATGGTCTTTTTAATGAGATCAAACATGATTTTTTCTCCTTCCTTATCAAGTTTCTACAAATTATGTAAGGACCAAAGTGCCAGAATCACTTTCGCACAAAATTGCTTGCTCTTTTCCATAATCCCAATCCAGATACCCACGATTTCCATTTTTCGATTTCGAGTGATACGTGATTGTCAAAATTGGCCAGATATTTCGGCCAAATGCGGGGAACAAAGAAAGGACGGGTCATTTGGGCCCTGCCATCTACTCCCTTACCGCAGCGCATTTCCTCCATGGCTCCAATGATCATGAAATGTAGCCGGTTTAATATATTTACCTCGCTTGTTCCCGCGTCCATATCAAGACAAAGGAGGTTCAGATGTGGATACATCTCCCTTAGTCCACGCTCCACACCCTTGCCTGTGATATGATTGGAGATGCAGCCAAATGGTTGAACACAAACAATATGGGAAATTCCTTGTTCAAGCATGTCTATCATATCAGCTGTTAGAAGCCATCCCTCACCGAACTGGTTGGCAAGACTTACCACCTGCTTGCTTATTTCGGCAAGTTTTTTCAGGTTGAATGACCTTTGGTAGAAACGGAATTGTCGCATTACTTGGTCAATCTGCGATAGGTAATGATTCACATAGGTTTCAAGCAGCCTGCATTTCAGATGGTCAGTAAGACTACGCTTGAAAAATGCCTTCTGATTAAAATATTCGTTTACAAATTCCTGGGTAAAGAAGCCCTGCAACGCGGGAAGTACCACTTCGACACCCTGGCCGGACAGCCACTCCACGATATTTCTGTTGGCAAAAAAGTTGTATTTTAGGAATATTTCGCCCACCACGCCGATACGGGGAACCGGCCCATCCACTACAGCTATGGCATTAAAGTCCTTTACTGCTTGTCGCAGGATATCTAAGAGGCACTCATAATTAGCCTTTTCCAGGCATTGTTCCATTTTTGAGAGATATTTGGCGTGCAGGGCCTTTGAAGCACCTGCAACGCGTTCTCTAACGACCGTGGCCAGGTACATCCGGGCCAGGGGATCAGTAAACATCACTCCCAGGGCCACACGCTTTACCAGTTCCTTTTTACCTTTTTTATCAATTGCAAATTCTGGTCGGGGGCGTAGTCGCCCCGTGGAAATCGCAACTACCGGCACATTCTCCAGACTGGCTGAGGCCAGAGCCTTCTCAATAAGGGGAATGTAGTTGGAGGCCCTGCACTGTCCACCTGTTTGGGTCATAATTACAGATGTATTTGCGGGATCGTACCGGCCTGATTCAAAGGCCTTGATAATATCCCCGACGATCAGCACGGCCGGATAACAGATGTCGTTATTGACATGTTTAAGCCCCAATTCGATCGAATCCCTGTCCTGGGGTGGAAGCACGTCCACCTTTAAGCCAAGCGGCCTGAATGCGGCCGGAACAAGCGGGGAATAGAAAGGGGAGAAATAGGGGGCGATATATGTCCTGCTCCTGGCCTCACGACTTACAATTTGAGGCGCTGAAGGGCGCCTATCTTCAAGTCGCCTGGTCCTGTTTTTCCTTTCCCTGACCGCCTCCAGCATGGAGCGCAGCCTGATCCTCACGGCCCCCAGGTTGGATATCTCATCCATCTTAATCAGGGTATGGATCTTTCCGCAACTTCTGAGTATATCTCTTACTTCATCGGCAGATACGGCATCCGGGCCGCAGCCAAAAGAAGTAATCTGTACAAGCTGGGCAATATCTTCCTTTGCGACCCATTTTGCCGCGGCATAGAGGCGGTTGGAATATGCCCATTGTGTGATGACATTGATGTCAGAAAGGGATTGAGCCTGAACTCCGGGAACAGCATCTTCGGTTATGACATCCACACCCATATTGGCAAGAAGATCGGGGAGGCCATGATTGATCAGGGGGTCAATATGGTAGGGACGGCCGGCCAGGACAACCACCATCCTGCCGGCTTCTCTGGCTTCTTCTATTAACTTTGCCGCCTTGTTGGCAAGCTCTTTTTTGAACTGCCTGTGAGCATCCAAGCCTTTTTCAACCGCCCGAGAGATTGTTGAATAACTGATCCCGAACCGTTTGAAGAAAAGATGAAGCTGTTTTTTGAATAAATTCCTATCCCGAAAGCTAACAGCCGGACTATCAAAGGGGATACCGTATCTCTTTTCAGGGGAAATAGCGCTCTTCAACACATCCGGATATCCTGTAACGACCGGGCAGTTGTAGCTGTTGGCAGCATCGAGGAATTCTTGCTGTTCATGAACGACGGTGGGATAAAATATCCTGTCCACTCCTCGTTCTATAAGATCAAGGATGTGACTGTGAGAGAGCCTTGCCGGAAAGCAGATATTATCTGACATAACTGTAGGGGCTGACCGCTCAAAGCGTTTCATACTGGAAGGAGAGGAAAGGACAATCCTGAACCCGCATTCCACTAAAAAGGTGGCCCAAAAAGGAAAGTTCTCATACATGTTCAGACAACGGGGGATTCCATAGGTCAGAAGCGCAGGCCTGCGAGGCTTGAGAGGACGATCAAAGAGGAGCCTCAATTTTTCGGCCACCAGGTTTTTGCCCTTACCTTTGACATTTGAGGTATTAGTGAAATAACGTTCACATCGGTTACCTATGAAAAATCGATTTCCGCCTTTAAAGGACAGCTTCATGACCCGGCACTTGTTTTCACAACCATGGCATTCAATCTCCTTAGAGGTAAAATGGACATTAAATTCCGGATTATGAAAGGGATCAAACCGGCCGGATCCTTTCCCATCGACAGAGTAGCTCTTGAGGGCGCTGAGCGCCGCACCATATGCGCCCATGAGTTCAGGGATATCCGGCCTGATAACCTTTTTCTGCAAAATAAGTTCAAGGGCTCGCAATACCGCGGGGTTGCGGAAAGCGCCCCCCTGTGCCACGATTTTATCTCCCAGGGCATCTTTATCCTTTAACTTCAGGACCTTGTAAAGGGCATTTTTTATCACCGAATAGGCCAGCCCAGCAGAAATATCCGGTATGCTAGCCCCTTCTTTTAAGGCCTGTTTGACCTTTGAATTCATAAATACCGTGCATCGGGTGCCCAGGTCAAAGGGCTTCCTTGACCGGCAGGCTGCTTCCGCAAAATCGGATACCCTGTATCCAAGAGAGCTGGCAAAGGTCTCGATAAAGGAACCGCATCCGGACGAACAGGCCTCATTTACCTGAATATCGGATATGGCCTGGTCGCGGATGTAGATGGCCTTCATGTCCTGACCGCCGATATCCAGGATAAAGGATACATCCGGGTCAAATGCTCTGGCCGCGCGATAGTGGGCCAAGGTTTCAACCACACCGTCATCCAGGCCAAAGGCGGCCTTGATGAGATCCTCTCCATATCCGGTGGCCGCAGACCGGATGATGTGCGGCAGCCAACCGGCCTTTTCAAATTGCTTTTTCAGCTCCTGAATGCCTTTTTCTGCGGCCTTCAGGGGATTACCGTTATTGGGCCTGTAATGGCCGATGACAAACCTTCCTTCATCATCGACTAGGACAATCTTGGTCGTGGTGGAGCCGGAGTCTATACCAAGAAAAAGGTCTTTTCCTCTTACCCGGGACAGGTCAATCCTGGGTACACGATCCTTTGCGTGGTTCTTCTGCCAGGATTCAAATTCGGCTCGGCTTTGAAAAAGGGGAGCAAGCCCCTTTGTCCTAGAGCTCCTGTTCTGTAAGATCATTGTATCCGGCAGGCCAATCAAATCCCTGAGCCTGACCAGGTATGGATCGGGATTACGGGAGATGGCCGCACCCATCGCCGGTAGCAACTCTGAATATCGGGGAACAATTATTTCTTGAGGGTCGTCTATTCCAAGGAGCTCTATAAAGGCCTTTCTTAATTGAGGATAGAATGTGAGAGGGCCTCCGCCAAAGAGTATCTTTCCCTTGATGTCCCGGCCGCGGGCAAGTGAGCTAATCACCTGAAGGGCAACGGCGTGGAATACAGAAGCCGCTACGTCTTCCCTGGTAACGCCGCGGCTCAGAAGGGCCTGTACATCTGTCTTGGCAAAAACGCCGCAGCGGGATGCGATGGGATAAATACGCCTGGCCTTTGCGGCGAGGCCGTCAAATTCAGAAACCGGTACATCCAGAAGAACGGCCATCTGATCAATAAATGCTCCGGTCCCGCCGGCACAGCTTCCGTTCATTCTCATATCCGGCCGAAAATTATCATCAAAAAAGAGTATCTTGGAATCTTCCCCGCCTACTTCTATAAAGGTCCTGACATCAGGATAGTTATCTTTGATAAAGCGGGCCGAGGCCACCACCTCCTGAACAAAAGGGATATGAAACACCTCGGCAGCGCCCATGCCGGCTGAACCCGTCACCGTCACTTGAACCAGGATATTACCCAGTTCGTCCAGGGCTTCCTGTAAAATCTTTCGAACCGTTTTTACGGTCTCGCCCTGGTGACGTTGATACCGGGCAAAAACAAGCCTGTTAGTGCCTTCATATATGACCACCTTGGCCGTGGTAGAACCGATGTCAATGCCTGCTGAATATATCGCTTGGGTTTTATCTGTCATAGGTTTGTTGTCCATTTCCATCTTCGTCCTTATACCATGAGCTACAGTCTAACTCCCCTTTGATGTTAAGGTAATCCCTGATTGAGCAGTAGGTATCCACCAGGCAGACGATAAGCGATTCAGGATAACGTGGAGGTATAAGGGTCAAGGGCCACATGTGTTTTTTGATAATATCAACCTCCTTTGGGCTCAATGCTGTCACCTTCCTGGCATTTTGAAGCGCAATATTGTGGTGCCTGAAACCATGTAGTTTCGGTCCTTCATGCAGCCAATCGTAAAAAAAGAGGTCATGGAGCAGAGCACCCCGCACTATGGCCGTACAATCAAGGGAGAACCTCTTACCCAAGCAAAAACTCAACCAGGCTACCTCTATTACATGTTCGAGTCTTGTTTTACCGCGGTGATGTTCATATTGCGAAAGTTTTGCCACCATTGGGTATTTAAGCAGCGGTGCTGCTATGGAGATAAATTCCTCGTTCATGTCAGATCGCCCTCCTTCTCGCAATACCCCGCAAAACGGGACGGCCCTCTTCTAATAACCAGGACAAAATCGATAAGCATAATGAGGACCCCGGTTGCACCAAGTACCCCCTTAACAAAGGGAGACAGGCTGTTTACCAGGCTCTGGTAGGGAGGTAGCACAAGATATTCAAAGGCAAAGGCCAGGATCACCCAGTAAATGGAGAATTTCAGGCATATATGACCCTTGAACTGAAAAGGTTCATCTGAATAATCCCACAACCGCACGTTGAAAAAATGCTGTGCATTAAAGCCAGAGATCAGCTCAAGGCCGGTCGTTATTAGAAAATAGCACAAGATTTTTACAAAAATATTGTACTCATGGATCAGGGAGACACAGGCCATGAGCACAAGGGCGGCCGTTCCGTAAAGGATAAGATAAGGGCCTTTTAAGAGGCCGGGATTTACAAAGCGCTTATCCCGGGTGGAGCGATAAACCACCTCAAGGACCCATCCCAGCATGGAAAAGAGGGTGAAAGAAAAGAGTGTATCGGTAATATAAGGTATCATTCCCATGTGTCTCTTCACCATGGTTTTCTTTCACCTGCAGGGTGGCGGTATTTATTCAGCATGCAGGTATTTCCTTTGTCCAAATCTTCTAAATATCCCTTTTCCTCCTCTTTGGGGCGTATTACTGGAATCGGCCCCTGGAGAAGCTTATAATTGGTAAATAGATAGCGCAAAAGAGAGACGATCGTGATGATCGTGGTCAATATCATCAGATAATAGGGCAGGAAAGAAGTTAGGCCGAAAAAGAAATCATCATACTGACCATGCAGAAATCTCTGGAGATTGGCCCCGGCCACATCCCACCGCGAAAGACCGGATTCCAAGGCACTGCGATACTGCTGGTTGATAAGATCATATTCGGAAACGGTGAGCACCATAAAACCCATCAGAATGACCATGATACTGAACATCTGGAAGGCCGTCTTCACCTTAGCGAGACGGGTGGTCTGTAAAGTCCTGCCCTGATAAATGGCCAGATAACGGAAACAGGTGATCACTATGTCCCGCGCCAGGATGCAGAGCACCATCCAGATCTGGATCTGTTCTGAAAGAAAGATAAAGGTAATAAAAGCCCCTAACACCAGGCATTTGTCGGCCAGTGGGTCCAGAAACTTTCCAAGTTCTGTCTCTTGATTCAGGCGCCGGGCAAGATAGCCGTCAAATAGATCCGTAAGGGAAGCAAAAGCAAACACCGCAAGAGCTATCATGCGACTCCTCTGTGATGGCTGCAAGACCAGGTATATGAAAAACGGAAGGAAGATCACCCGAAAGGCGCTCAAAAGATTCGGTATATTGAAGTCCTTTCGGCTCATGTAGTATTCCTTCTCAGCCCTCTCAGCTGCACCGGAGATCACTTAACTGCAGCCTTTGTTTCCTCATGGGGAAATAATTCATCTCTTTCATTTAAGATGGTCCCCAGCTTTTTTGAATAATCATCGAGATGATTAACCAGCACCTGGTCCTCGATTATCGATTCTGCTCCTTCATGCGTGGGATAAGGGTGCGTTTTTTTGACCACGCTGCGCAGACAGTGAGGATTATCGATGACCATACAGGGCATCTGATGATTCTTGTTCCAGGGTTGACCAGCCCTGATCTCCTTAAAAAAATCCGAATTCAGGGCATCCCATAGGTGCCCTCCACGATTATAAATATCCAGGATGTTATCTGCGGCAAAGTGGGCAAAGACACAGGGCTCAATGTCGCCATTGCTGTTAATGTGGAAATATCCTCCACCTGTTTTGCCGGCCGCCAGACATCCATTTACGTAAGGACCGTCATTCCAGAAATCGGCAATAAAGAGGGGGTATTTGTTCCGTATTTCTTTTATTCTGTCATGAAGAGTTACCCTCTGCTCAGGGGTGAGCATAAGCGCAGGGTTCGGTCTGAAACCAATAGGAATATACTGGAAAAACCAGCCAAACAGCGCCCCTTTCTCAACAAGAAATTGATAGTATTCTTCCCTAAGTAGTGTAGAAAAATTATAGGAGGCCGGCACCGTGGAAAAACCGAAGATTACCCTGGCCTCTCTCAGGTTATCCATAGCCTGGCAGATCCTTTGAAACGTCCCTCTACCCCGCCGATAGTCGGTCTCTTCTTCAAAACCCTCACACGAAATGACCGGGGCAATATTTCCCAGTTGTGAGATTTTCTTGGCCAGTGTTGAGTCTATTAAAGTGCCATTAGTGAAGACCTGAAAGTAGATATCATTATGCTTGGCAAACAGGTCCAGAAGATCCTCCCTGAAAAAGGGTTCACCCCCCGAGACGGTCACAAAATAGATACCCATTGTTTTGGCATCTTCGAAGATCCTGTCAATTATCTCATAAGACAGCCTGTCCTTACGCTGATAGTTGCCCGCATAGCAGCCAAGGCAGTGTAGGTTACACTTCATAGTAGGAGAAATAACGAAGAAAAAGGGTTGAGGTGTATTGTGGCTGCGCGAGAATTCTTTCCTTTTCTGCCTCCCTCTAAAGACCGCGTTGAGAAAAAAATTGCTTATAAGTCTCTTGCGGCAAGCTGGACTCTTTTTGGCTACGATCTCAAGGAACTGGATGTGGGGATGGTTGGCCTCAAAGGCGCTGCGAACTGCATTGACGGCGGGGGCATATGCTCCATCCTTATCCAGGTTCTCAGCTATATCAAATAGTTTTTTCCAGGTTTTTTGGGAGCTTCTGGCCTCCATTCGCAATAGGATGTTACTTACCTTGTTGATCAGCGCGTCTTCCACACGGCCCAGAATAACATTTCTTTTTTCTGCAAGACCTTTGCGTGAATGGTTACTTGACATGCCTCTTACCTCTCTCTACCGTACAAATATGTGTTACTGTAAAACGCCTAAGGGTGGTTCATGCCTTCACAACACCCCTCTTTTCCGACATCAGCCCATAAAGGAGGATACTCATCAACTCATCAAGATAATGATCAATCCGCTCTTCACTCTCCTGGACCAGCCAGTTTATCTCAAATCCCCTCAAGGCATGGCCAATGGCCCTGGCCGTTAGAAGGACATCCCTAAGGTGAAATACCCCCTCCTCTACCCCTTCCTTCAAAATGGAGCGGATGATATCTACCTCCCGCTCAAAAAATTGGTTTCGAATCTCCTCGGCAGCAGGAAGAAGTTTTTCTATCCCCTCCCGATCCAGGTTCAGGAGATTTACAGCCCGGCGCATATAATGAAACTTCGCCCTGGCAAAGGCCATTAATTTGTCCTTTGGCGAGGATTCCCCGGCCACTGACGATGAGAGCTTCTCCACAACCTCGTCCGACTCCCTGCGAAGGACTTCCATGTAAACCTTATCCTTGCTCCCAAAGTAGTTGTAAATAGTGGCTTTCGCCACCCTGGCCATGCGTGCCAGTTCATCCATGCTTGTTTTACGCAGGCCGTATCGTGCGAACATCTTTTTTGCTATATCCAGTATGGACTCAAATTTTTCCTGTTTCATCATTGGATCCTTCCACTTTTGAAAATTTAGACTAAAATCGTTTTTCAGTATAGAATGAAATCAAAAAATTATCAAGCATAAAAGGGTTTGTTCGGAAAATATCTTGATTTCAGGAAATTACTAGGTCGCCGAAGCCGTAAAGCTGGCAACGGGGCAAAAACCTGCTTTTGACGACACACTTTTTTACGTCGATCTTGAGCTGGGGGAATTTCACAAAGTTCCTCTCCGATGATTCTTAAAGCCATGAGCAATATACCGACCGGGCATGTTGACAATTCTAGTCAGCCTGAGCCCTGCTTTTTCGAAAAGCATTTCCATTGTGCTGTCATCGGGCAACCTGTGTGACATTACTTCGGGGTGTCTGGCATGGTGTTGTGCCAGCTCTTCACGACTCAGGAGATGAGCGATTACAAGCTCGCCCCTCACCCATTTCTCGCTTCTCAGAACCCGGGACATCTCACGGAGCGCCCTTTCGTGATCATAAAAATGAGGAAAGGCAGCGAAACAGATCACCCTGTTAAAAACCCCAGAACCGAAAGGCAGGCTGTGAACATCGGCAACACACAGCAGATCACAGATATGTCCTCGTCTTTTACGAGCTTCCCGAACCATAGGCTGCGACAGATCTATGGCAAAAACCCTTCCTCCCGGATCAGTAGCTCTCCGCAAATAGGGGATAAGTATTCCTGTGCCGGTTCCAACATCAAGAACCCATTCACCGGGTTTAATACCAAACTCAGGGAAAAAGGCCTCAAGCCTTGATACTACCTCCGGAGGATAGCAAAGAGCCTCCCACTCCTCTGCACGGCGGTCGAAGAATTCCGACGACTTCATGACTATCGCTCCCCTCTCAGAAAGTACACCCGATGCCGCCCATAAAGGAGGTGTCAGGCATGGGGTATCCCGGCAAATACTCATAATCGGCATCGGTTATGTTTTCCACCGTAAGATAAAGATTGGTATCAGAAGGCCAGAAACCGGAAGGTAGCCGATAAGAGACCTTGCCGTTAAGCACAAAGTAATCATCAACCTTCACAGTACAACTGGAATTTCATCAACGGATTCAGCCATCAATTTAGACCCCGAAGCAAAAATAGCGCTGCAAAAGATCAGGATAAAAACAAAAGCCTCCGAAAGCCTCATGATCAATCCTCCTCTGCCCAACCACGCAGATCACGGCCAGCCCCACCACCATGGGCCGCACCATCGATAACACCACCAGGAGTCACAACACCAAGACGGACAAACATAAACAGGAGCCTCCTTTTCCGGGGGCCAGAGATATATATCTTCCGCCTCTATCAAAGGATACCTGTACTCCACTTCACCGAGCTTCTCACGATGATCGCCGGTTACCACTCCACCAACGGTGACCTTCCTTCCCCGAGAGTAAATTGCCGGATCGAGAAACCTGTGAGTGTGGGCCATAAATCGGCCTTCCGACCTGTCGACATTCTCCGGTCGAGAACCCGGTTTGGTCGGGACCTGAAGTATTTCACACATGGTGCCGTCCAGAAGAACTCTGCACTCCAGGATAATCCCCGAAAGTATCACCGTTTTTCCCTTGAAGCCCATCGGATTTCTTTTAAGATCCTTGAAGGATATGGGTTCGCTCCGCTTGATAAGTTCCGGATTGATCACGTACTGGGCACACCCCAGAACCACCACGAAAGAAAGTATTGCAAATGTGGCTTTCAGATATATCGACAAGCGATTCATATTTCCCCTCATATCAGTTCTGATCTTCCTGCCAAAACGGCGGATTTGACCCCAGAGCCCCATAATCATCCGCCATGGGACCATAAAGAGGGGCACCCACAAAAAAGGTGTATATTTCGTCGGCTTTCTTTTTCAGGTCGATGTCAGCAAAACGCTCTGGAAAGAGGATCTTTCCGACGGCATAGGCATCTATTAAGGCCGTTTCCACATTGGTTGTGTAGAAGTTAAAGGGAAAGAGAGTATAAATTTCCCGGTTTTTATAGGCCTTAAGGGCACGATAAAATTTCCGATGTTTATGGAAATCATCAAGCACAAGAGCCAACCCTCCACCGTCAATAAAGATCACGTCTGGATCAAGCCGAAGCAGGGCTTCTTTATCAACAAAGAGGTGCGAACCAATACGGGATGGAAGCCTTTCGGCACAGTTGGGGATACCTATCCATGAAAAGGGGATATAATTAAGTTCCGTACTTTCTATTCCATGTGCTCCCCGATAGCCAATACCGCCCACATAAACGCAGAGATTGCTCCTTCCCCGGGCCATAGCGGTTCTGCTAATGAGATCCTTCCGTAAAGAATTTACATAGTCGACAATTTCCCGAGCTCTTTCCTCTCGACCGAGAATCTTTCCTGCAAGAACCAGAGAATCCAGAATTTCTTCTTCAAAGGTTGCAAAGGCTCCGTAACTCAGGACAATCACAGGTATTCCCGAAAGCTTCTGAACTTCATCCGCCAGCTTCCCTTCCATGTAGGTCACAAAAATCACATCCGGCTTTACCTTAAGAATCGGCTCAAGGTCGGGCTTTGTGTTTATGCTCTGAGGCCCTCCCGGTCCTATGCTGGGAAGCTTTGTAAGTTCAGGGTGGGCCATCCAGTAAGGCCGCCCTCTTGGAAACCGCTTTTCCATTTCTTCCACACCAACAACCATATTCTGGGCATTTAGATAGACAATCAGCCTTAGTGTCCCGGGGCCTATACAGATGACACGCCGAGGATTATCCGGAATCTCCACATGTCTTGATTCCATATCGACAAAAATTCCAGCACTCACATGGAAAGACCAGATATGTATTAAAAGCAGGGCAAACAACAAAATCATACGGGAACGATACATAATGGACGTCCCTCCGATCCTTCAACTATGGAAACCTTCACTCCGTACACTGCCTCAATTACATCTTCCGAAAGTTCCTCGGGTCTGAGGGCAGCGAATATTCTGCCGTCTTTGAGAAAGAGCAGCCTGGAGCAGAAGCGGACGGCCAGATTCACGTCGTGAATGGCAACCAGGGTGGCCAACTTCTGAGAAATGGTAACCCGATTAAGGAGTTTCATAACGTCCAGTTGATTTTTCATATCCAGATGGCTTGTAGGCTCGTCGCAAAGAAGCACTCTCGGCAATGTGGCAAGGGCACGTGCAATGATAACCTTCTGTGCTTCTCCACCACTTAAGGTGCGCATAGGCCGGGTGCTGAGGTGAGACAGATTCAACATATCAAGAACCCTTTCCACAACTTTCATATCTTCGAGACGGGGCCTGCTTGAACCGTGAGGCAGCCTTCCGAGGAGAACTACATCAAAAACGGTGAGCTCCATTTCAGGGGATTTTTGAGGAACCCAGGCCATTTTTTGGGCCCGTTCCGCAGTCTTCATATTCCTGACATTCTGATCACCTATTAGAACTGCGCCATTGGTGGGGTTGAGTAACGCCAGAATACATCTCAGAAGTGTTGACTTTCCTGCCCCGTTAACTCCACAAAGTGCAACCATCTCGCCGGGACGGATACTAAAAGACACTGAGTCCAGAACGGGATGGCTGTTGTATGAAAAGGCTATCCCATCAATCTTCAGAATCACCTCTTCCCCCTTACCAGCAGATAAATAAAAAGAGGTGCCCCGAGAAATGACGTGGTTATGCCAACAGGGAAGGAACCCGAGCCAATAATAAGGCGACTGAAGGTGTCGGCTCCAAGGAGAAGCAGGGCTCCAATCATGGTCGAGGCCGGAATGACATGACGATGGTTACTTCCGCAGATCCTTCGGGCAATGTGAGGAGCAATAAGGCCGACAAAGGCAATGAGCCCGTGAAAGGCCGTTGCCAGTGCGGTGACCACTGACACAGCCATAATGCACTGCCATCGCAGTGAGTTTACCGCGATTCCCAGAGAACTTGCCGTGTCATCACCTGCTTCAAAGGCGTTGAGCTTCCATGAATGCCGATAAACGAGCAGAAAAACAAAGACTGTCGCAAAAAAGACGGCTGAGATCTCATTCCAGCCGGAACGCCCCACATCTCCAAAACTCCACGCAATCGCACGGGCAAGCTGAGTTTCGTCCGTAATGTACTGCAAAAGCACCGTACCGGCCCCATAAAGGGAAGATAAAGCCACTCCGGAAAGGATTATTGCTTCGGGGGCAAGCCCACGGATTCGACCCAGAAGAAGGATAATTGCCATGGAACTCAAAGCTCCGAGAAAGGCCGAAAAACCGACGGATAACACAGAGGCTTTAAGAACAATTATGGAAAAATATGCTCCAAAGGCCGCTCCCTGGCTTATTCCCAGGGTTGAAGGAGAAGCAAGAGGATTCCTGAGAAGCGTCTGAATGCATGCCCCCGACAGGGCAAGACCTGCCCCAACAACAAGGGATGCCACAATTCTCGGAAGCCTGACACTCCACAAAACCACACTCTCCGGGCCGCCGACCGACCCTGTGATGATACGAACCATTTCCCTGAAGGAGATCTCATATGTGCCTTTGCACAGGGCCATGACCGCCAGAAGAAGCGTCCCCGTTAAAAGTATCAAAAAGAAAAGGCGCTTTTTCTGCAAGCTCTCAATATAAACATCAACAACGCTCTTATGCACACCACTCATCCCTACACTTCCCCACCCGAAAAAAACAAAAAGGTCACAGACCTCACGGTGATTCTTCACCCTCCTCGAGGTCTCCGTGACCTTTTTTCTTACTCTGCTTTTATTTACCGTATAATCAGGCCTTCAAGGCTTTTTATTGCAAAGGTTTCCTAACATAGAATAATAACCTATGCAATAATCATTTTATGCAATATACGGTCCCCCTGAAACTAAAGAACATTTTTGATAAAATTTGTGGGCATTGTGTTTGGCAACCGCCATTACCTTTCTGCTTGCCTGTGGGCGTTGAAAATGGTTAAAAAGAATTTTACAAGGTAACCAGTGAAGCGGAGAAGCTAGAAATGCCAGTCAGTGTAGCTTTCATTAAACGGCTCGAATCGGTCGATCCTCAGTTAAGGAGTGTTCTCATTGCGATGCTCGAGGAGATCGAGCGTCAAAGGGAAGAGTCCGTCACAAAACGAGAATTCAATGAACTTCGCGACGCCGTAAAGGAACTCGCGCAAGCCCAAACAAGAACTGAGCAGCGACTCGAAGAACTAACCGAAGCACAGAAAAAAACAGAAGCAAGATTGGACTCACTCGCACAGAAAGTTGAAGAACTAACCGAAGCACAAAAAAGAACAGAAGCAAGAGTCGAAGAACTGGCTGAGGCACAGAAAAAAACAGAAGCAAGACTGGACTCACTCGCACAGAAAGTCGAAGAACTAACCGAAGCACAAAAAAGAACAGAAGCAAGAGTCGAAGAACTGGCCGAAGCACAGAAAAAAACAGAAACAAGAGTCGAAGAACTGGCTGAGGCCCAAAAGAGGACGGAAGAGGAGATTCGGGCTTTGGCTCGACGCCTGGATGTGGTTGAGGAACGTGTCGAAGGCATTTCCAATTCGGTGGGGTATAGTCTGGAGAACAGAGCATACGGCAAAATTCCATTGCTGCTTCGTGACAGATTCGGCATTGAAATTGACGGAAGGCTAGTTCGAAAATATGTAACAGTTGGAAGCAAGTTCATTCAGGTGAACATTTACGGCTATGGCAGGCAGAACGGTAGGAAAATCCTTATACTAGGCGAATGCAAAGTTCGCCCATCGAAAAAAGAAATTCTCAGATTTGAGAAATACGCTGAAAAAATCAGTACTCAGGAAGGTTTGGAAATCTTTCCGCTTGTTGTTGCCCATGATTTTCCACCGCCAATTGAAGAGTTTCTGAAAGAAAAAAACATCCCCTATTTCTGGTCTTATGAGCTCGAAGAGTGAGGCGGATTCCATCGGTAAGGGCTTTTTCGCACCGAGCTAAGGTGTTTTTAGGAGGGGCTTTTCACGTTCCATTTCCCTTTCATGATCAAGCGCAAATCCCCTCCTAACCAACTCAAAGCTAATCAAACCAAAAGCACCAAGAACTATCCCGATCCGCTGCGCAAAACTTCTACCATATTTCTGCAAACTTCACATTTGTAAACCTGTAGCTTTTCAGCCATCTTCAAGTCTCCTTTGTTGCCCCGTATTCCCGACTGCTCTTCACAACCAGCCACCAGACAAGTAGAATATGACTATTCTCTGTAAAAAATTGCTATCAGGCAACTAATCAGCCACACGCGAAATTCTGCACGGAATTCCTTTTATCAAAGGAGTACCAAAATCTTTCCCTACGTCCTTAGTCGAGGTAACCATGTTGTAGTTGGACTTCCGCCACTCGTATTGCTTGTCAACCCCAGATTCAGGGAACCACCAGCCATAAGCAGCCATAACCACGGAAGGATGTATTTTATCGCTGAGAGAAGCATATTGAGTCATGGAGCCGTGTTGCGTTTCGATGCGAACGAGATCTCCAGACTTTATACCATATTGCTGTGCTACATCCGGGTGAATGATACACTCAGGTCGAGGGCTCTTCTTACGGAGATCTTCTAACCATCGATACGATGAATGAAGATAAAAAGGATCCTTACGACATGTTAACAGCAACGGAAACTCTGCGTCTACTTCCGAGCAGCCAAACAGATTAAATTCCCTATCCGGCATGAGTTCCACCTTACTGCTACCAGTTCTAAAGGTGTCGGTCTGCTCCACTGGGCCTTTGAGAATTCCCATTTTTACGAATTCTTCGTAACCTATTCCAGAAGGTTCCAGCACTTCTTCCAGAAACATCTCATAATCGTCATACCAGAATTCGGGCGGGCTAATTCTGCGGCCAAGCTCGTTCAGTATTTTCATATCTGGCCAACAATCTTCAGGAGGATCAACCAGCTTGGGTCTTGCAACGATAAAACCATGCCCGAGGCCGTAATGGCCAATGTCGTTAAATTCAAAATGTGTTGCCGCAGGAAGTACTACATCAGCGAAAAGCGCCGTTGGAGTTAGAAATACGTCTGCCACCGCCAGAAAATCCAGGGACTCAAGAGCCTTGCGAGTTACTTCCGAATCTGCGTAAGCTAACAGAGGGTTAGTACACTGCATGTAGGCTGCCCTGACGGGGTACGGATCATCTTCGAGAACGGCTTTACGAAAATAAGCCGGCGGAACCGTCATCAACCCCGGTACGGCGCCGAAATGGGCGTGTATCATTTCTTTTCTTTTGTTGGGAATTACACTGGCTCTGACGAATTTACCCAGCTTGGCAATAGCCGGATCCTTAGCCCAGACGTTTCCTCCCCTTCTTCCCAGGTTTCCTGTAATTGCCATCAGGCTTACCATAGCTCTTGCGGTTTCATAATTCCTAGGGGTATGTTCTATTGCATTCCCCCAAAGAAGCATGGCCCTTTCTGCCTTAGCGTAAACATAAGCCGCTTCCCTAATTTTCTCCGGATCCACCCATGTAGCTTTTGCCAGTTTTTCAAGATCATACTTCAGAATCGCATCCTTTAATTTGTCAAAACCACTTGTCAGGTTATTTACAAAGGCGACGTCATAGAGCTTTTCTGAAATTATTATGTGAATAAATGCGGCTGCCAGTTCAAGGTCGGCACCAGGTTTGACCTGAAGGTGAAGGTTTGCACGACTGGCAAGCTCTGTGCGGAAAGGATCTATCACCACAAGTTGAGCACCTTCACGAAGTCTATCTAGCAACAAACGGCATATTTGACCTTCTTCGTTAGTGGCCAATGGATTGCTTCCCCACAATAGAATCAGGTCTGTAGGATGCTCCAAATCAGCAACGGGGTAAAAGCCGCAAGCGTGAAAGCCGGCAACTTCCCTGGGAGCATGACATAGATCCTGCACGGAGACCACGTTAGGGGACCCGAAAACATTAGCCAGCCTTATGAGCACAAAGTGCTCCAATCCTTTTGGCATCCCCTGACAAAAGGCAACGGCCCTGGCACCATATTCTTCCTTCACCTTGAGAAAATTATCAGCAATCAAATCCAGCGCTTCATCCCAGGATATTTTTTTCCACTCGCCGCTCCCTCGCTTTCCCACTCTTTTCATCGGATACCGCAGGCGATTGGGGTGGTAAAGCTTTTCTATAGCCGCCACAGCTTTTCTACAAACGTAACCTTTGTTAAGATGCCCGTTAGGATGACCTGTAATCTTGATAATTTTACCATCCTGGACCTTTACTTTAATGGTGCATCCGCCGTGATCCATACGTGAACAGTGAGTAACAAACCATCCGTTCTTTACGGTCATTTCCTTTTCTCCTTCCATGTGTTGATTATCTTGGTTAAAAGAACAGCCAACCGTCTGTCGGAAAGAGACTTCCTGCTGTAAAACATATCCAGAAGATCAAGATCTTCTAGCTTTAAAAGCCGCTCCAGGTCGTCAAGTTCTTCCGAGGTTAGCTCGTGACCATGTCTGTTCCAGAAATGGTTAAGGATCGTTTCAACCTCAAGGTTTGCTCGTTTTGCAATGTGATAACGAAGTCTTTTTCTCCTTACCGCTTCACAAGTTCCGCCAGTATTTCCCGCCATCTTTCTCTTTCCCTACGCGGTACATGATGTAGCTCAAGGCCCAATCTTGCCGCATCTTTCCACAATGCCCGACTTTTCTGCTTCTGACTATCATCATCTAGAACCACAAAGTGAACTGTCCACGGAAGAGCCCCTAAAAGCGTGACATCAGCTTCCTCAGCAAAAATCAGCACATCCCCCGCTATCGGCGTTGGAAGTTTATTCACGACTATGATAACTCGCTCGAGCGCCATGTCTTCAGGTGCTTCCGGCCGGCCAATTCTGTGAGGTACAAAGCTTTCTTTGTGAAATGTCCACAACAGGTTGTCAAAATGGGAAGCCCCTGCCGTCGAAAGAGTATGAACAAGAACGGTTTTGCCAAGTTCGTACATAATTTCCACAACGCGGCATAGATCTCGATCCCTAGACTGCTGCACCGTTTCCAAAAAAACTACATCCGCCATGGATACCTCAGCAGGTCAAATGAAAAGCTCCCGCTACAGATTGCCCTTTTCTGTACAGATCGTTGAAAATTTCTACCGCCTTACCCGTTTTGTCGAAACGAAGTTCTATGCCCTTTTCTGAAAGCAAGTCCTTCAACTGCGGATCTATTCGCATCAACCCATTAGCACCAGTGCCAACAACCAAAACTTCTGGCGCGCTTTTTACCACATCGACCACGTCTTCATAACACAAAAAATGGCTCTCCCGACGCCACCAGTTTGGATAAACCTTGCCTTCAATAATCTTCAGGTCGGTATCATACCTTTTTCCTGCAATGACCATTGAACCAAAGGAATACTTTTCTATAAACATAACATCTTACCTCTCCACCGAGTTACCACCTTATTGTTTTCCATAAACAAATTCCACGGAAGAGCCGCCAAAAAACCGCTTCAAATTGCCGATAAAATCCCGTGTTGGAGTTACATACAGATCTCTATCGAGCATCATTACCGCTTCTGCTTTTCCATCTACTTCGAGGTGTAAACAAATTGGGCAGTTACCGGGATTGTCAGCTATCAGACGTCGAAAGCGAAGGATATCGTCTCGTTTCAGATTTGACGCTTTCAACCGAACTATTACCTGAGACACCGACCTCTGCGCTGCTTCCTCAACTGTCAGTATTTCGGAAGCTATGATTTTCGACGACTTTTCGTCATGCTGCACGATACCAATAACCACTCTAGGATCATCGTCTTCCACAAGCAGATCCCTGAACATCGCATAGGTTTCCGGGAATGCAACAACCTCAACAATACCTTCTCTATCTTCCAGATTCAAGAAGCCCATTCGTTCTCCACGGCGAGTCGTGATCTCCTTCACCAAGCTGAGCATACCGGCGAGCATGATACGGGAACCTTCAGGACGAGTTGTTATATCCTGAGTGGTCCCTGTACATATCTGCGAAATTTTATCCTCGTAAAAATCCAGCGGATGCCCTGATATATAAAATCCAATGGCTTCTTTTTCGTAATTCAAAACCGTACGCTTGTCCCACGGTGGTGTATCCGGCAGTTTCTGAGGTCGAGATGGTAGCTTTTTCCTGCTTCTGAGTATCGTCAAAAGGTTCAGTTGCCCATTCTGAGTCCCCCTTTGAAAAAGTTGTGCCTTGTTTATTGCATCGTCTAGAGCAGCAAGGACTTGTGCTCGATTATCATGCAAAGAATCAAAGGCCCCGCACTTAATCAGCTGCTCTATTACCCGCCGGTTTACCCGCTGACCATCAACTCTTTGGCAAAAGTCAAAAATCGACAAAAAAGGGCCATCATTCGCTCTACTTTCCATGATAGCGTCAACGGCTGCATCACCCACGTTTTTCACAGCTCCGAGGCCAAACCGAATCTTACCTTCTACCACCGTAAATCCACGATCACTGAGATTAACATCAGGTGGCAACACCTCAATGCCCTTTTCCCGACACTCATTTATCAGTTTAACCACCTTGTCAGTGTCACTTAACACACTGTTTAACAGTGCTGCCATAAACTCTACGGGATAATGAGCCTTCAGATAGGCCGTCTGATAAGCAACAAAAGCATAAGCTGCGCTGTGAGACTTGTTAAAGCCGTAAAGGGCAAATTTTTCCATTCGGTCAAATATTCGGTTAGCCTTGTCCAGATCAATCCCTTTGGCCTTGGCGCCGCTGAGGAACCTTTCCCTCTGTGCTTTCATCTCTTCAGGCTTTTTCTTTCCCATGGCACGGCGAAGGATGTCAGCTTCTCCTAGCGTGTAACCCGCAAGGGCGCTGGCAATTTGCATTACCTGTTCCTGATAGAGAATAACTCCATAGGTTGGTTCAAGAATCGGTTTTAGTTCTTCCAATTCGTAGGTCAAGGGAACTTCGCCGTGCTTGACTTTTATGTACTGATCCACCATGCCGCTTTCCAGAGGGCCGGGACGGTAAAGAGCCACAAGGGCAACTATGTCGGAGAAGCGTTCAGGCTTCAGCCGCACCAATATGTCTCTCATGCCGGCACTTTCCAGCTGAAAAACCCCCGTCGTGTCGGCTCGACACAGAAGTTCGTAGGTATCTTCATCATCCAGGGGAATCTCCGTCATGTTGAGCTTCACACCATGATTTCTTTCAATAAGTTTTACGGCATCGTCTATGACCGTAAGATTCCTTAAACCAAGAAAGTCAAATTTGATGAGCCCTGCCTTCTCGACGTATTTCATCGAGTACTGGGTCACCACTTCACCTTCCTGATCACGGTATAGCGGAACATACTCAACTATCGGACGGTCACCGATGACCACACCTGCCGCATGGGTCGAAGCATGACGGGCCAGTCCTTCAAGGACGAACGCAATGTCAAAAAGCTCCTTAATCTGGGGATCTTCATTTTGAAGCTCTTTAAGGCGAGGCTCCAGCTCAAAGGCTTTTTTCAGGGTCATACCCGGTGTTCCGGGAACCAGCTTGGCTATACGATCCTGTTCATTGTAAGAAAACCCCAGAGCACGTGCTACATCGCGAACAACTTGCCGCGCCTGCATGGTTCCAAAGGTGGTTATGTGAGCTACCCGGTTACTTCCGTACTTTTCCGTAACATACCTTATAACCTCGTCACGACGCCTTTTGCAGAAGTCAACATCAATGTCGGGCATACTGATGCGCTCTTCGTTCAAAAAGCGTTCAAAGAGCAAACCGTGCTCGATCGGATCTATGTCGGTAATTCCCATGACATAAGCTACCAAACTACCGGCGGCTGACCCACGCCCAGGACCAACTGGAATTCCTTGAGATTTTGCGTAGTTAATAAAATCAGCTACTATGAGAAAATAGGGCGCAAAACCTGTTTTCTTGATAACAGTAATTTCTTTTTCAAGTCTTTCTTCGTACACGGCAAAGGCATCGTCGCCCAGCTTTCTTCTTCGCTTTATTTGGTCCCACCTCCTGCGTAAGCCCGCACGAGCTTCTCCTTCGAACTGCTCTTCGGCCGTCTTGCCGTTTGGCAAAGGGTATTCCGGAAAGTGATACTTTCCCAAAGGAATTTCGAGGTTGCACTTATCCGCAATTTCCAGAGTGTTCTTCAATGCTTCTGGAATATGCCTGAAGGCATTGTACATCTCAGCTGGGGCTTTAAAATAAAGTTCATCCGTTTGGAAACGCATTCGGTTCTGATCGAGAACCGTTTTGTTGGTCTGAATGCAGAGAAGAATCTCATGGGCTCGCGCATCGACTTTCCTCAAGTAATGGCAATCATTTGTTGCGACTAGGCTAAGACCAAGATCAGAAGCAAGGCGAATCAGGCCTTCGTTTGCCTTTGCCTGTTCAATCAATCCATTCGCCTGAAGTTCGATGTAGAAGTTGTCACGACCGAATATGTCGGCATATTCGGAAGCAGCCTTCTTTGCCCCGTCATAATCATCTCTAAGAAGATGTCTTGCAACTTCGCCTTTTAGGCAACCAGAAAGCGCCATAAGGCCGTCTGAATGCTTCGCCAGGTGCTCTTTATCAACGCAAGGTTTGTAGTAAAACCCTTTGAGGTGAGCGATAGTGACGAGTTTCATCAGGTTGCGGTAACCCACGTAATTCTTTGCCAGCAATACAAGATGATAATTTCGATCTTCATCCTTTCCCGGCTTCGCATGAGCATGCTCGGCTTGCTCCTCAATGGGATACGGGCTTATGTACACTTCACAACCTACTATGGGTTTGATGTTGTTGGATCGAGCAGCTTCGTAGAATTCGAGGACGCCATACATGTTTCCGTGGTCGGTTATGGCAACAGCCGGCATGTTGTACGCCTGGGCCGTTTTCATCAAATCTTCAATCTTTATCGCCCCATCAAGCAGACTATAGTGAGTGTGAACGTGCAGGTGAACGAATTCGGACTTCATTATTTTACCTCCGGTCCAGTAATTAATTGCGGGCAAAGGTTGTAACGCCAGTTCAAACACTATAAACTTGCTCTGAAAACATGGCAACTTTGGTGCGGGAGATTAACCATGAAGTTGATTGGTCTGACCAATCAAATTTTCTACACCGTACCCCAATCGATGAAAAACTTTCAGGCCTGTGCTGGGTTGCTTATTAAAGGTGAAAAAACAATAGCTATAGACACAAACATGGGGCCCGATCAGACTCTTGCATTCCTCGTAGAACATAAGCCTGATATGGCTATTATTACCCACTACCACATAGATCATAGCACATGGGCAAAAATGGTAGATGAAATTGAGACCATAGAACTTTTCGTTCCAGAATCGGAAGGCCATTTGCTTACTTCGATAGAAAAATTCGTTGATCACACGGCGGGACCTTACGGACTTCATGCGGAATGGAAAGATTTCACGGTCAACACGGCAAAATTCAAACCAATCTCTCGATTTTCAACTTACGATTGGAACAGATTTCCCGAGATAAAAAAACCCCTTGTGAAACCTATCTTTACACCTGGACACTCACCGGGCCACTTTGCCTTTTATCTGCCGGAAGATGGGATACTCTTTACGGGAGATATGGGTGTGGATCGCTTTGGTCCGTGGTATGGATGGGGTGATTGCGATTTAAAAAACCTTATGGAATCGATCATCAAGCTTCGAGAAATTCCAGCCAGAATTCTGGCAACGAGTCACGGCGGCATAGTGTCCGAAAACATAGAACGTGCATGGGACAGAGCCATTGAAATATTAATTAAGCGCGAATCCTTCGTAGCTCGGAAACTTGAACTTGGCGCCGGAAAAGACGAGATAGTGCGAGAAGGCATATTTTTCCCGCAAAAAGAAAGGGTCTCCGAACCCATGAAATCATTTCTTTACATGTGGGATTCCTTTATGTTCGATCATCACAAGAAACTGCTCGAAGAAGGTGGATTTAGAGCTTATTTCCCTGAAGTGGTTAAAAAGTTTTTCCAAAGCTTAAATGCGGAGAATAAAGCATGAAGAAAACTATTTTTGTAAAGGATCTTAAAATCGGGTCCCCTGTTACGTCTATTTTCGTGATTAATGAACGAGAGGTTCGCTTCACGAAAAACGGAAAACCTTATATGCACCTTTGCCTGGCAGACCGAACCGGCTACGTTTATGCCAAAATATGGGATTCTGCTGGAATAGACTTCGATTCTGTACCTGAATCCGGTCCCGTTCTGATATCCGGAAAAACGGAAACCTTCCAAGACGCCATTCAAATCATCGTGGAAAAAATCTCAGGCGCCAGTGTTGACAACCTTCAGAAAGAGGACTTCCTACCTGCTTTACCTGATGAAGATATAACCAAATTGGTCAAAGAACTTAACAAATACTACGCCAGATTAGACTGCAACTGGTGCAAAACGCTATGGAAAACCTTTCGCTCGTCAACGGAACTTTTCAATAAATTCTGTGAAACCCCGGGTGCATTGAAGATCCACCACCCTTACATTGGTGGACTGCTGGAACATACGGTTTACGTGTTGAGACTCCTCAGCAGCATTTATCCGCTATACCCTGACTTGGACAAGGATATACTCCTGACGGGAGGACTATTCCACGACATAGGAAAAACGAAGGAATATGTTTACGACTGGTCTATAGATGTTTCCGACGAAGGACGGCTTATGGGGCACACGGTCATGGGTGTGGAAATAGTAAAAGACCTGATTGGTAGGATAGCCGGCTTTCCGGAACAGAAGGCAATGCTCATATATCACATGATACTAAGCCATCATCGGGAAGCAGAATACGGAGCAGCCAGACCACCCATGACTCGCGAAGCGATGGTCTTACATTTTGCCGACAATTTGGACGCAACACTTAACGAAATGAACAGAATTTACACGGAAACCGGCGAAGGTGAGCGGTGGACACCATATCAGCGGAATTATGGCAGTAGATTTTTTGTTGGTGCGCTGAACACAAGCAGGAGCACTGAATGACGGGCAAGGTTATAAGCTTCGAAGGAATCGACGGAGCAGGAAAAACATCGACGATAAAGGAGTGTAAAAGGCGGCTGAGAAACATGGGATTGAGGATCACCGTCGTGGAAGAACCGGGCGGATGTGAACTCGGAAGATGGCTGAAGACGATCCTTACTGAAAATGGTAAGACCGTTAACGACCCATGGGCAGAGGCACTACTTTTTCTGGCTGCCCGTGTTGAAAACATTCGAGAACTAATTGAGCCGGAAAGAGCCAAAGGAAAATGGGTGCTTATTGATCGCTTTGTGGATTCCACCATTGCATATCAGGGCTACGGCAGGGGACTGGACACTGACACGCTGGAAGAGATTTATAACCGTGTGAGCGGAAGATTTTACCCTGATTGCACTATTCTCTTAGACTGTCCCGTAGATGTCGCAGAAACAAGGATTGCCCAAAGGGCAACGAAAAAATCTCGATGGGAAAGGTTGGGGCGAGATTTTTTCGAAAGAGTTAGGCGCGGTTATCTGGAATTGGCCCAAAATAATCAGAATCGGATTGTGGTAGTTGACGCCTCTTATGATTTTCCCGAAGTGATCAATTCGGTCATGAAAATTCTCGAGTCCCTAGTTGAATGGTAAAGGAGCATCGGCCTGTGTTGATTGATTTTGAAGAAATACATGGTCAGAGTCGTGCAAAGAAGTTGATAGGCAGGCTTATTCGTAGCACGCGAGTTCCACACGCACTGCTTTTGACCGGAAGGCAAGGTATTGGCAAGAAAAGTTTTGCTCTCGCTTCCGCAGCTCTTGCCATGTGCCGTGATTCTGAAAACAACAGTTTTTCACCGTGCGGAAATTGCAATTCCTGCAGGCGTTTGCGTTCCAATATGAACCCAGACTTAATACTCATAGCCCCGGAAGGAACTGTTATAAAAATTGATCAAGTGAGAAACATTATACCAGAGTTAAAGTTCAAACCATCATATTCAGCAAAGCGTGTCATAGTTGTGGAAGAAGCGGAAAAAATGACCGAGGAAGCTGCAAATGCCCTTCTGAAATCGCTTGAAGAACCTCCCCCACACAACATTTTCATTCTGCTTGCAACAGATGCTCACAGGCTCCTGCCAACTATCGTCTCACGGTGCTGTCAGATAAGACTTGAACCCGTTCCGCACGAGGTACTCAAACGGATAGCTATTGATAAAAGCGGTCTGGACAACGACACGGCGGATGTGTGCGCCTTCCTTGCCGGTGGCAGCATCGAGAAACTCAACGAATGGTGTACCGAAGAAAAACTCAGAACTTGGAAAGAAGTGAACCAAGTAATAGAAAACCTCAAAACACAACCAGTTTGGAAGTTTTTTGAAACTGCCAAAGCATTAACGGAACGGTTCGATTCCTTTGAAGATTTTGTTTACCTCATCAAATCAAAGCTCGTTCTCTTCATAAGATCTGAGATTCGTAGTGAGAGAAAAGAGCGATTGGGCAAGCTACTTGATACCCTTGACTTTGTCGAAGAAGGGGAGCAAGCTCTCAGGTTCAATGTTAATAAGTTGTTGCTGGCCGAGGAAATCGGCCTGGCCATTAGGGAATGTATGCATGAAGAAGATAGCTGGAATAAGATTTCGAGAACGAGGATTTATTCGACACTTTGACTGCGGTAACTACGAAATCAAGCGGGGTGATTACGTACTTGGAGAGGGTGACGAGGGAGTACTTGCGGTAGGAATTGTTGTGGAAGGTCCTATAGAGTTCCCGGACGATGCGGTGGGAAGTACGATACGGAAGATCGAACGACCCGCCACGGAAGAAGAAATCAAAATGCATCTCGAAAATCTCGAAATCGAAGAAAAGGCCAAGCAATACTGCCTTGAGCGGATAGAGGCTCATGGGTTGCCCATGAAACTAGTGGATGTTGAGCTTTTATTTGACAGATCCAAGATCATATTCTTTTACACCGCTGAAGGCCGGGTGGACTTTCGAGAGCTTCTGAAGGATCTGGTACGGCATCTGCGCATGAGAATAGAACTACGGCAAATCGGGGTCCGTAACCGAGCGTCAATGGTCGGGGGAATCGGAATGTGCGGAAGACCAGTGTGCTGCGCGCAGTTCCTCACGAAATTTCACCCAGTATCCATAAAAATGGCTAAAGAGCAAAACCTGAGCCTAAATCCATTTAAAATATCCGGTGTGTGTGGTCGGTTGATGTGCTGCCTACAGTACGAAACGGACATCTATTTGCTACTCAAACAAGATCTTCCAAAGGTGGGAAAGAGGATTAAAACCGAATATGGAGAAGGAAAAGTAATCAGGCAAAACGCCATTGAAAGAACCGTTACCGTTGAACTTGATGATGGCTGTCTGGTAGAAATAACTTTTCCACCGCTTGAGTATAACGAAACCGTCGAAAGCAAATACATCGAAACAGGAAAAGAGGAAGGAGAATGAAAAGATTTTATGTAACCACTCCGATTTACTACGTTAACGCAGCCCCTCACATTGGACATGCCTACACCACAATAGTTGCCGATGTAGTCAACCGCTTTTACAAACTAATGGGATATGAAACGTACTTCCTCACCGGAACGGACGAACACGGAGACAAAATAACCCAGGCAGCTAGAGAAGCGGGCATGGAGCCCAAAGCATACGTGGATAAAATAAGTCAGCTTTTTCGTGACCTGTGGCCTCGGTTAAACATATCCAACGATTACTTCATACGCACTACTGACGAAAGTCACAAGAGGGTGGTCCAGTACATACTCCAAAAGGTTTACGATGCCGGAGACATCTATTTTGGCTCCTACCGTGGGCTTTACTGTGTTGGATGTGAAAGATTTTACACCGAGCGAGAGCTTGTCAACGGAAAGTGCCCAGACCACGACAAAGAACCGGTGGTGCGTGAAGAGGAAAACTACTTCTTTCGAATGAGCAAATATCAAGACTGGCTTGTTGAATACATCAAAAACCACCCAGAGTTTATACAGCCGGAAAGGTACAGAAATGAAGTTCTGGCTTTCCTGCGTGACCCTTTAGAAGATCTTTGTATTTCACGACCAAAAGAGCGGTTATCCTGGGGTATAACTCTGCCGTTTGACGATAGGTATGTTACCTACGTTTGGTTCGATGCCTTAATAAACTATGTTTCCGCATTGGGGTATCCTGATGGAGATCTCTTCAAAAAGTTCTGGCCTGTCGCTAATCACATTATAGCGAAGGACATTCTAAAACCTCATGGGATTTACTGGCCCACAATGCTAAAGGCTGCCGGTATTGAACCGTATCAGAGTCTTCATGTTCACGGATACTGGAAGATAGAAGAAGGCAAAATGAGCAAGAGTAAAGGGACGGTGGTGCGCCCTCTAGACCTGGTGAACATTTATGGTCTGGACGCCTTTAGGTACTTTCTGTTGAGGGAAATGGTGTTCGGGCTGGATGCGAACTTCAGTGAAGAGGCTCTGATACAGAGGCTGAATTCTGATCTTGCGAATGATCTGGGCAATCTTTTTAGCAGAACACTCGCCATGGTTCAGAAGTTCTGCAACGGCAGAGTTCCATCCATGCCGGAAGGTGGCGAAGAACCAACAGAAGCTGAGATATGGGAGCAAGCCGACAGGACAGCGGAGGAATACGAAAAATCCATGCGTGAATTTGCCTTTCACAAGGCATTGATAGCCATCTGGGAACTTATCAACAGGGCAAACAAGTACGTTGATGAGATGGCACCATGGGAACTTGCAAAGGACGAAACAAGGCGAAAACGGCTTGCAGTTGTAATGAGAACGCTTTTGGAAATAAACCGCATGGTGGCGGTTTTGATAGCACCCTTCATGCCCGGGACGGCTGAAGAAATGCTCATAAGACTTGGCATTGACAAGAAGGTGCTTGAACTAAGATGGGAAGATGCTCGAAAGAGACTGGGGTTGAAAGAAGGCTATGAGGTAGAAAAAGGCAAGGCATTGTTTCCAAGGGTCAACATGGAAGAATGGAAGAAAAAGATGGAAAAGGAACAAAAAGAAGATAGACCAGTAGAAAAGGTAGATGAACTCATCAGCATAGAAGAATTTCAACGGATAAAACTTAAGGTTGCAACGGTGCTTGAAGCCGAACGAGTGCCTAAATCAAAGAAGTTAATGAAGCTTATTGTTGACGTAGGTGGGAAACGCCAGATTGTTGCCGGTATTGCCCAGTATTATGAACCTGAAGATCTGGTAGGCAAACAAGTGGTTATCGTCTCGAACCTGAAGCCGGCGAAATTAATGGGAATAGAATCACAAGGCATGATGCTTGCGGCCGAATCTCCTGAAGGTCTTGCTATGGTTACCTGTGATAAGCCAGTTCCAGCCGGTTCTGAAGTACGGTAGCAAAAAGCCCGTAAGACTCTCGGTAAAGAGGTGTTGCCATGGCAATTCGAATAAAGAGCATCTTTGAACCCCCCGAAGCCGAAGACGGGCTCAGGTATCTCATCGAACAGTCCATTCCGGCAGGGATAGACAAAGACTCACTCGAACTGACGGGCTGGATTAAAGAACTAGCGCCCGGAGTTACCTTTGACCCCAACGAGCCGATGGATGAAGACTCATGGAGAAAATTCAGACGGCTCTATTACCAAGAACTCATGGATCCATCTAAAGAACCGGCCTTAGCCTTGCTAACGGAGAAAGCTCAATCGGAAGTTGTAACGCTGGTTTTTCGGGCCGCAGATCCTAGGAGAAATCATGCCGTTGTTTTGAAGACGCTTATAGAACTTCGCATGCGAATTTACGACGAGTTTTAGTGTAGACAAGCTGTGGGTTCCATTCTCAGTAATGCCACCATTCCGATTTTCTCAGTCATAGTCCTCGGTTACTTCCTGCGAAAAAAGGAGGTTATCACGCCCCAATGGATCGGCCCTGCTAATACGGTAACTTTCTACGTGGCTGTTCCTGCTGTAATTTTTCGAGCCGTCGCACGTCAGGAAACGATAATAAAGCTCTCGGCTCCTGTGTCGCTTGTAATTCTTGGTTCAATAGGGGTGGCCCTGTGTGTGGCATATATGGTAACACTACTGGCAAAAATAAAAGGCGACACTGCAGCAACTTTCGTTCATTCGTCCGTACACGGCAACATAGGCTACATGGCTTATGCTGTGGCATATTACGGACTCGGAAAGAGTGGCTTTCAAACAGCAGTATTTCTCAGCCCCCTTCTTTTAATAGCTCAGAACACCGTAGCGGTACTAATCTTCGCCCTGAAGGAACGTTCCGGCCAGACAAAAATTCTGTTAAAGCTTTTCCTGACCGGCATATGTGTCAATCCCATAATACTCGCCGTCGTTAGCGGAATCATCGTATCGCTGTTTCAGATACACATACCCGTTTGGCTGGGCCAATTTATCGACATTCTCGCCTCTATGGGACTACCTACGGCACTGCTCTTGATAGGATCCAACCTGACCTTTACCAACGTGGGAAACGATGTAACAAAACTTGCAGCTGTTGGTTGCATAAAACTTTTACTTATGCCACTTACCGGAGTGGTATTACTACATCTACTTCATCTACCCGCAGATTATGCTAAACCCTTTGCTATTTTGCTCGGGGCCCCAACGGCAACGGTAACCTATGTCATGGCACGACAGCTCGGTGGGGATCCTGTCTTCGCTTCTGAAGCAATATCCATTCACACCTTGGCTTGCGCCGTCACCTACAGCATTTCCCTCGCAGTGTTATAAACAATGCCGGCAACTCTACACTCACTCATGATGTCACGACAGTTTTCCGAATCCACTCCCAAAAAGAGCTCGCAAGAAACCATTCCCGGTCAGGAACAACGATGAACGGGCCGTTTTTCAATGTTTCCTTATTGTACTCTAGCGGACTACCTGTCACATTTATAACAGCACCTCCGGCAGCTTCCACCACCGCCTGGCCAGCTGCCGTATCCCACTCCCAGGTTGGACCAAACCTTAAGTAGAAATCAACATCTCCTTCGGCAACGGAGCAGAACTTAAGCGCACTACCACGAACAACAGGTTCACAACAATCGCTGAAATCTTCTAGAAATCTACGAGTTATCTCATCGAGGTGAAAGCGACTTATTGCAACCTTCAGGCGGCGGTTCGTAGGAATTTTCGCCGTTTTTAAAACCTTGCGTCTTCCGTTGTCTATCCTCAAAGCTCCCCTATCCCCATACCCCAGGTAAAGCTTGTTGAACACTGGCACGTACACGAATCCAAAAACTGGCCTGTTACGACGCACGAGACCGATATTTACGGTAAATTCGTCAGCCGAATTTATAAATTCTTTTGTGCCATCCAGAGGATCAACAACCCAGAAGTATTCCCAACGAAGCCGTTCTTCATAAGGTATCTCTTTTCCTTCCTCGGACAGCACCGGGATGTTCGGAAAGTAATTTCCAAGAGCCTCTTTAATTATCCTATGGCTGTGAAGATCCGCCTCCGTTAAAGGAGATTTGTCCTCCTTAAAGGATGTGCTGTAAGTCCCCTTGTAGTATTCTAAAATCACCTTCCGGAGTTTTCTGGAAAGCTCAACAAAAAAGGTTTCATTCAGGTTAATCCTCATGGTTACGTGCTCCACTGAAGTTTACAGTTCATCTAACCGGTTTTCCAATATCCATCTCGAGATTTGTCGAGTAGCTTGCACCGTACGCTTATGAGTTTTCGTTTTCAACCATAAAGATTTTGTTGACTTTTTCACTTCTTCAAAGATAATGACCAGGTGGTCATCAATCTGTGTTTTTGTGTTTGCACGAGCAGGTGAATATGAGAAACCGAGCGGAAGTTCCCACCGAGGTTTTCCGAAAGCTCCCCGCAGAAAAACGAGAGCGGATTATATCAACGGCGGTTGAAGAGTTCGCCGAACATGGTTTTCATCAAGCAAGCATCAACCGGCTGGTAAAGCGGCTTGGTATAGCTAAAGGATCCATTTTTCAATATTTCACTTCAAAGGAAGGTTTATTTCAAGCTGTCTTTGACCATTGTGTTGACCAGGCAAGAAAGCCACTCCGTGAAATAAAACACCACCCAGAAGGAATGGGCTTTTTCGACAAAATAAGGGCAACCCTTGAAGCCGGAATTAGATTTGTCCGTGCACATCCCCAAGCATATAAACTTTATCTGAAGATGATATTTCAGGAAAATTTTCCCTATCGGGAAAAACTTCTGAGCAGGTTACACTTATTTTCTGCTGACTACCTTGAAGATCTTATACGGCAGGGAATTGAAAAAGGAGAAATAAGAAAGGACATCAACGTACCCACGGCCGTGTTTTTTCTGGATGCCCTCCTGGATCGTTTTATACAGGCATACGTTGTGGCATTCTGGGATGCAAGTTCAGTCATACATCAGGCAAAGGATGAAGATTTAAAAAAGCACATAGAAGAATTTGTAAAGTTAATAAGATCAGGGCTGGAAGCGAAGACTAATGAGCATACCTGCTGAAATTTGGACAAAGATCAAAAACGGTACCAGGCTTTCCCGGGATGATGGAATAAGACTTTTTCAAACAAATGATCTTATCGGACTTGGAGAGCTGGCCCATACCGTAAGAAGTAGATTAAACGGAAAAAGGGCTTACTTTGTTAGAAATCGGCATATAAATTATTCAAACATTTGCGTGAACGGATGTGCCTTCTGCGCCTATGGAAAACAACCTGGCGAAGCTGGAGCCTTTGAATTAACGATAAATGAAATAGTCGAAAAGGTTACGGCACCCGATGCAAAAGCCATAACAGAAGTGCACATTGTAGGTGGCTGTCATCCGTCGAAGCCATTTTCCTATTATGAAGAAATTGTACGAGCCGTAAAGCAGGCTCGACCCAGTTGCATTGTAAAAGCCTTTACGGCAGTTGAAGTGGAACACTTTGCCCGACTGGAGAATATTTCGGTAACACAGGCGCTGGAACGGTTGAAAGAAGCAGGGCTTGACATGATGCCCGGCGGCGGAGCAGAAATCTTTGCTCCATCGGTTCGCTCAAAAATCTGCCCCAAGAAGCTCTCCGGAGAAGGTTGGCTCAGCGTAATGGAAACAGCCCACAGGATGGGAATACCCACCAATGCAACCATGCTTTTCGGGCACATAGAATCGATCGAAGACCGGGTGGACCACCTCATCGCACTTCGAGAACTTCAGGACAAGACGAATGGTTTTGTGTGTTTTATCCCATTGCCCTTTTTGTCTAAAAAATCTCCCATGAGTCACATTCACGGCCCCACGGGCGTAGACATACTCAAAACCATTGCAGTAAGCAGACTTATGCTGGATAACATACTTCACATTAAGGCTTACTGGGTTATGCTCACCGTCAAGTTAGCCCAACTGGCGCTGTGCTTTGGGGCCGACGACTTTGACGGAACAGTAATGGAAGAAAAGATCGGCCACATGGCGGGTGCTGAATCGGAAGATGCTCTGACGGTAGAAGAGCTCCAGTATGTCATTCAATCGGCAGGTTTTGAACCGGTCGAACGGGATAGTTTTTTTAATCCGCTGAGGCGATGAGAGATGGAGGTAACAGAGATTATTGAACAGGTTGAAAGGGGGAAACGCCTGAATTTTGATGAAATCATGAAGCTTTATAACGAAGCAGACCTTTTCACCCTTGGCCGCTTAGCCTCTGCTATCAGATTCAGAAAACGTCCAGAACCTTACGTTAGTTATGTGGTGGATCGGAATATAAATTACACGAACATATGCGTCTGCGGGTGTAAGTTTTGCGCTTTTCATCGTCCACCCGGACATCCCGAAGGCTATGTTATATCCAGAGATGAACTGAGGCGCAAAATTCAAGAAACCGTCGAACTTGGTGGAACCCAGATTCTTCTGCAAGGTGGGCATCACCCGGACTTGGATATTTCTTTTTACGAAGATATGCTTAGGTTCATAAAAACTGAATTTCCATCAATCCATGTACACGCATTTTCACCTCCGGAAATTGCCTTTTGGGCCAGGCGTGAAGGCCTTACGGTCAGAGAGGTTATTGGTCGCCTGATCAAAGCAGGGCTGGATTCCATCCCTGGAGGTGGGGCAGAGATATTGGTTGACGAAGTCAGAAAGGCGGTATCGCCGAACAAATGCTCGTCATCTGAATGGTTGGAAGTTATGGAAGAAGCCCACAGGCTGGGATTAAAGACGACAGCCACAATGATGTTTGGGCACGTGGAAAAACGAGAGCATAGAGTTCAGCATTTACTTGCCATACGAGAACTTCAAGACAGAACCGGTGGATTTACCGCTTTTATACCGTGGACATTTCAACCTCGAAACACGAAAATCCCGAAAAAGATGCCGGAGATGAGTGTCGAATACCTCAGATTACTTGCTATCTCGAGAATAGCCCTCGACAATTTTGACAACGTCCAGGCATCTTGGGTAACCATGGGTCCTTATGTGGCTCAAACGGCGCTTTTCTTCGGAGCAAATGATTTCGGGTCAACGATGATAGAAGAAAACGTGGTTGCGGCAACAGGAGTTTCCTTTCGCATGTCAATCAGTGAAATAAAACGGCTTATTGAAAGAGCTGGTTTTATACCAAGACAGAGGACGATGGCCTATGAGTGGGTTGATGAAGTGCATAAGAGCAAAATGGGTATGGACAACGAGAGGATGGGTTGAAAACGGAGCAGTGTTAATAGACTCTGAATCGGGAACAACGGCTGCCGTCGGTAGCTTCAACGAGTTGCAGAAAGATTCTAGTTTGAACTTTGATTCGGTAGCTGACCTGGATGGTGCAGCAATCATCCCAGGTCTTGTGAACGGGCACACTCATCTAGAACTTTCTGCAATTGCTCCCATGGCAAAGCCGTCCAGCTATTTCTCCTGGGTGGAAAAGGTCGTTGAAGCCCGCAGCAGGGTTTCCGAGGAATACCTGTATCTGGCATTTGAAAAAGCTTACAAGGACGCTTTTGACTCCGGCACTCAGTTTCTCGGAGACATAACCAACATGCCCTTTGAACCAGCAAAGGACTCGTTCATCGTATGGGGTGCGCCTGCCGGAAACGTTTTACATCGCCATATATTTTGGGAACTCATCGGATTCAATGTGGATAACATAATCGATGCTCTGGACTGGAGCCAGAAACGTATGTTTATGGAAAAAAAGTATACGGAAAAGCTCAGTCTTGTGCCACATGCCGTCTATTCAACATCGGGCAAGTTAATAAAACAAACTTTCCACTGGACCCGAAGCCGTAAGAGACCTTTCACGATTCACGTTGGTGAAATAGAAGAAGAAAACCAGTTTATGAAGGATGGAACCGGGCCTTGCCGCGATATTCTTGAATTTCTCGGCCGCTTTGATAGTCGGTGGTTACCACCTGGCAAATCCTCCGTGGAATACCTAGACGAGCTTGGTGCACTCGACAACGGCACCTTGCTTGTGCACTGTGTTCATCTAACCGAATCAGACTGGGATTTGGTAAAAAAGCGCGGAAGCTGTATCTGTTTCTGTCCCAGAAGTAACAATTTCCTCGATGTTGGAAAGGCTGATGCGCAAAAGGCTTATCTGATGCAAATACCCGTTCTCATCGGTACGGACAGCTTGGCCAGTAATGAAAATCTGAATCTTTTTGAAGAAGCGCTATTCCTTGCGGAGCAAAACCCATCGGTAGAGCATAATCTCATTCTTCACAGCATAACCTATGCGGGTCTTCGGTTTTTTGGACGGATGAACAAGAAAGTGCAATATCTGGCTGTTGATGTAGATGAGAACGTTTCTGTTGGTGAACTCAGCGAGTGTGTCTTAAATCAGGGCATGAGGAAAAGATTCAGATGGATCGAATTAAATTAAAGGTTGGACGAATAGGTTACCTCAATGTTTTGCCCGTTTACTATCCGTTGGAACATGGATATCTGAGCCATAATTTTTCGTTCGTCTATGGATCCCCAGCGGAACTTAACGAAGCTATAAGGAAAGGAAAGTTGCACCTAAGCGTGGTTTCGTCTATTGAATACGCCAGACACCACGAACGGTATCTGATCCTGCCGGATCTCAGTATTTCAGCTCGAGGAAAGGTGAAAAGCGTGTTGCTTTTGAGCAGGATTTCACTGAAACACTGCTCATCTTCTTCTGTGGTTCACACTACGCCGCAGTCTCATGCATCGGTCGCCCTTGCTGACATACTTCTTAGGGAAATTTTCGAGCTTGAATGTAACTTCGTAACATGCGCAAGGCCGTTGTGGCAGACCAAGAGGTATAGCCCAGACTCGCCAGAAATTTATCTCGCAATCGGTGACGAAGCACTTTACTGGGCGAAAAAAGGTTTCTTTCCACACGTGTACGACCTTGGAGAACTGTGGACACAATGGACCGGCAAACCTTTTGTGTTTGCCCTCTGGGTTTGCAGAAAGGAAGTGGCAAAACGATTCAAGAAGCTGGTAACAAAAGGAGCTCGCCTGTTAACAAATGCGAAGCGCCTTGGGTTGGAAAACCTCGATGAAGCTATAAAACAGGCTGCTCGTACCAGTTTTCTTACCTCTTCTGAACTTAAAGATTACTTCAGCACCTTAAGCTACAGGCTTGGAGATGATGAAATTGATGGTTTGCTTCTTTATTTCGCCTATCTTGTGAAACATGGTATAATAACAAAAATACCGCCTGTTCAGATTTTAAACACCGGGCGAGGTGATGGCCGTGAGCGGTATAAATATACGAATGAAAAGGTTTTTCAGGGAGAGTTCGGGAAAAACGGTCATATTCCCGCTTGACCATGGAGTGACCTGCGGCCCGATCCTCGGGATTGAAAACCTGGCAACTACCATGAGATGGGGCGTGGAAGCCGGGGCTGATGCCTTTGTGCTCCATAAGGGAATGTTTGATATTGCTGCCACGGTGCCAGGGCTGAAGCAGGGCTTATTCCTGCATGTGTCGGGAAGCACTCAGCTGGGAAGAGCAGTCAATCGTAAGGTGCCAGTATCTTCTGTGGAAGAAGCCATACGGCGGGGAGCGGACGGCGTTTCCTGCCACATAAACCTGGCAAACCCTGATGAACCCGAAATGATCAGGGATCTTGGAATCCTAAGCGATGCGTGTTTCAAATGGCAAATGCCCTTGTTGGTGATGATTTACATACGGGGAAGCTACGCCAACGAGGTTGACAGGGATCAGGCCACGGTTCACGCCGTCAGGCTAGCAGCAGAACTGGGGGCAACTATTATTAAGACGTCGTGCCCATCATCTCAAAAATACATGGAAAAACTGGTGCAGGTTTCTCATGTTCCTGTGGTATTGGCTGGTGGAGCAAAGGTATCCAATGAGAAAGAATTGCTAAACCGAATACATGAAGCAATGAAATGCGGAATTCACGGAGTTGCGGTAGGCAGAAATGTTTTTCAGCATTCTAATCCTGTTCTTTTTCTAAAAGCTATACTCGGAATAGTTCACGAAGGAATGTCGCCTCAGGAAGCCTGGGACATGTTGGTCTCTGCCGGCGAATAAAAAAGATGAACACAGAACGCACCATCATCGTGGCAATAACAGGTGCCAGTGGATCGTTATATGCTAAAGAACTCATGAAATTCTTAGGAAAGCGTTCGTCTCTGCGAATGTACGTTGCAGTATCGGATGCGGGCCGCATTGTTTACGAAATTGAAACGGGAAATTCCATTGAACGCGATGTGCCTGAAAATGCCGAACTTTTTTCAGAAAAAGATTTTTCCGCACCTTTTATAAGTGGCTCCTGTCCTTTCGATGCTATGGTGATCGTACCGTGTTCCATGGCAACCCTTGCAGCTGTAGCGCAAGGAACGGGACAGAACATCATACACCGCGGAGCGGACGTTTGTCTGAAAGAACGCAGGAAACTGATATTGGTTCCCAGGGAAACCCCTTTGTCGGTGGTACACCTTCGTAACATGCTCATCTGTGCAGAAATAGGGGCAGTGGTCCTGCCTGCAATGCCGGGCTTTTACCACCACCCCCGAAGTGTAAACGACGTGGTAAAATTTATAGTGGCTCGCATCCTTGATCATCTGGAAATTTCCCATCAAATGGTCGCCGCATGGAATCCCACGGTTAGTGTTTGAAAGCCCTCTGGCCTGTAAAAACCATTGCCACATTAGCTTCGTTGCAGGCTTCTATAACTTCCCAGTCTCTTACGGAGCCGCCGGGTTGTATCACCGCCGTAACCCCCTCACGAATGCCCACGTCTACGCCATCACGGAAAGGGAAAAATCCATCGGATACCATCACAGCACCCTGCAATCCTCCCTTTGCCCTCACCGTTTCTTCGTCAATTTCTTGTTTCATTTCCTTGGGCTTCTCTCCTTTTCGAACGGCCAGTTCTAGTTCCTTGTATGAAATGCCATATCTGTCAAAACACAGAGCATCTGCATACTTTTGATAAGCTTTGAAAACAGCTATTTCTGCAACTCCCACCCTGTCCTGTTCTCCCGTACCGATTCCGACGGTGCATTCATCCTTAACGTAAAGAACTGAATTGGAAGTAACACCCTGTTCCACGAACCAACCGAAAAGTAGGTCCCTCGCTTCAGCATCTGTAGGTTTTCTGTTGATTCTATAAACCCTTCCGTTATGCTTTACTTCAGGTAAAATGAAATCATCAGGCGTTAGCACTCTGCACAGCGGCGATTGCTGAACAATGATTCCACCGTCAATAAGTGACTTAAAATCAACGAACCGCAGTGTACGGTACTCTGCTAGGCGATCTATACGTTTTATGCGTATAATACGTAAGTCTCGTCGTTTCTTCAAAATGTCAACGGTGCCGTCCTCGTATTCAGGAGCTGCCACCACTTCCAGATAATAGTTAGCAATTACTTCGGCCGTTTCTTTATTAACAGGGCGGTTCAACACTACACATCCACCAAAAGCGGCCACACGATCAGCTCGATAGGCTCTTTCAAAAGCCCTGGCTAACGAATCTGCAGATGCAGCCCCACATGGGTTGTTGTGCTTCAATATAACTGCAGTCGGTTTGTCCATTAGAAACTTCAGCACGTTAAGGCCGTTGTCAACGTCGGTAAGATTTATCTTGCCCGGATGTTTGCCCGCCTGGATCATGTCTTCTTCCACGAGAGAGCTAACCAGCCCCATACCCGGGCTTATAAATTCACATTCTCCTAACACCAGATTTCCATTCACCAGTTCGTAGAGGGCAGCCTCTTGTCCAGGATTTTCGCCGTACCTCAAGCCCTGCTCCACAATTTCGCCGTTGTTCTGCGTAATCTTCCATGTTTTCTTGCGATATTCCAAAGTAACATCACCGAAGGTTATGCTGAGCCTATCTGGAAAATGATCCGAAACCACGGTGCGATACATTTTCTTTAAATCTTTTTCCATTTGACAACTCCTTCCATGCGGTGTTTGGTATGACCTTTCGAAAATCTGAGCACCTCAGAAAATCATCGTCCACACAATTACAATGGACGCTTGGACAAATCAATTACTGGGGAGTTGAAAAAATGATGGCACCAGCGTGGAAACCAAATTGTGCACCAACAATGGTTGGATCAATGCCCCACAGAAATAGGAAAGAAGTTATAGAAATGATACTGAACAGGCTCGATGAAATTCCCGTTTGGCCACAGCTTTCGCCCTATAAATCGGAAGGAATGATGGTTCAATACCTGGAGGGACTTCCCGGACTAATCCAAGAAGATGACGAACGTTACATTTTTGACACCGAACTACCGAACTTTGAAGAAGACTTGTACAGGCTGTATGATGCTTACGTTACTGTGTCGGGGGACGAATCTTATCGTGATGTTTTGAAAAATTTTGCCTTTGGGCCGGAGACGGGAGCAACCTTTTACGCTTTTACCGAAGCTTTAGAGCGCCATGGTAAAGACTATATAGCACTCAAGGGACAGGTCGTTGGTCCTTTTACGCTATTGAGTTACCTAAAAGATAAAAATGGCCGCCTGGCTTTGTACAACGAAAAGATGCAAGATGTGGTCCCGAAGCACCTTGTCATGAAAGCCCTGTGGCAAGCAGAAGAATTAAAAAAATATTCACGGCGAGTTATCATCTTTTTCGACGAGCCGGCATTGGCTGGATATGGATCGTCGGCCTTTATTAGTGTATCTCGGGAATTTATCGAAAAGATGATCGCAGAAATGTGTTCATTATTGCAATCTCATGGCGTTATGGTGGGAATACATGTGTGCGCAAACACCGATTGGTCTTTGCTGTTAAGATCCTCAGTTGATATTGTGAATTTTGATGCTTATAGTTATAGTGATAAATTTTTATTGTACTCCAGCGATATACGCAATTTTGTTCAGAAGGGTGGATACATAGCGTGGGGTTTGGTTCCGACGGATGAGTCGGAAAAGATTTGGAAAGAAAGCGTCGAAAGTTTGGAAGCATTGCTTGTAAAAATGATAGAAGATTTATCCGACAAGGGGTTGGTGAAAGGCGATATTTTTCGCTCTTCGCTTGTCACGCCCAGTTGTGGGTGCGGAACACTTACCGTAGAAGATGCCGAAAAAGTGCTGGATCTCCTGGTAACTACTGTGCATAGGGTTAGAGAAAGGTTTAAAGTCTAAATGTTCTATATTTCGATGTTATTTCGAAATTCAGAAGTTTTATGTTGACAAAAAACGGACGGCTACTTAGGTTTACGGTGCTGCGTGAGGGGATTCTTAAAAACGCGTTAGAAAATGAAACTAACAGGTTAAAACTTACGACCTGTTTTGATGAATATCTAGAATGTGGAGGACTTTCCGCTGGCCAATTAGACGGTTAGTTGTGCAAAATTTTATTCTCTTACACTGAAAATATGAAAAAACTAAAAAATTTTTTCGAAGGAAACTCTAGGTTTGGAGGAGGAAATAAAATGGAAGTAGAGTACAAAAACATTGATCCAAAACTGGTAGTAAATGAGATTAGGAACGGTCGATCTATCGAGGCTGTTCAGAAGCTTTTTGGGCTACGCTTTAAAAGCGAGGTTATGGATCTGTACACAAGAGGTTTGATGGAATTGGGTGAGATACCACCTGTGGATTTCACCAAGAAAAAGCAACGCAGTACGAACCGTGAGACAACCCAACAAACCCCTGCTCCTGCAACACGGGCAAATGTTCAACCTGTCGATGAACCTGAGGTTGTATATGTAGAACCATCTAAATCAATCGTGAGCACCCCTTCTGTGATGCCTTCTAATCCGTCGGCTAAACTGGAACCCGCTGTTACTAAAGCTACCGTAACTTCTGAAAAAACCGAAAAGCCTGTGGTAATCAGGCGGAGAGAACGCAAGCCAAATGTATACATAAAAACGAATAATTTCAGAACCATAGGTCAAAGCGGTAGTATAACCTTGAACAAAGCCTTGCTTATTGACCAGCTTGGCTTTTCAATTGGTGATACCTTTGAAATCTGTCGAGAAGATGACCGCATAGTGTTGCAAAAAATAGACAATGCGCCAATTTAATTGAGTTATAACACTATTGGACCATTTCTTGCTGCCGCGCTATGTGGGAAGGGGGGTGTGCTGTTTGTTTTCAGCATATTTCTTCCTTTACCTGGCTTAATTGTAAGTGTGGTATTCCCTACCGAAGAAGTCGCTTATCTCATAAGTGGTAGATTGGAACGACACACATTAAAGCCTAGGGAGCGAGTGTGTATGCACTCGCCGAAATGGGAAATCCCTCACTTTCGATGAGGAATGGTTCACGTTATTACAGCAATAGCATCAATTTCCACCCGGGCTCCTCTAGGAAGTCCACTTACCTCAATACAGGCGCGGGCGGGACGATGTTCTTTCACAAACCGCTCATATACGCGGTTCATTGACGCAAAATCGTTAATATCGGTGAGATAAACGGTGGTTTTCACCACATCGTCAATGGAAGCACCTGACGCCTTCAGAACGGCACAAAGATTTTTCATAACCTGTTCTGTTTGTGCTTCTATGGTTTCAGGGATAGTTCCATCGGCCGGGTTAATACCTATTTGGCCAGAAACGAAAACAATATTTCCAACTTTAACAGCCTGGGAATAGGGGCCAATAGCCTTTGGCGCGTTATTAGTTTCAATATAAACTCGTTCTCCCTTCACTTTTAATCCTCACTTTATCTGTCGAAGAAGAATCCGCCCCTCCTGGGCAAGATTCTTCCCCTTCAGACCTAGGTTTATGAGACCCTGGCAATCCAAAGAGCTAAAGATTACTTTTTCATGTGCTTAAGAAATATATTTTCACACTTATTTGCCATGGCTTCAGCTCTGTCAGCGGCCTGTTCAGCACGAGTGGCTGCTGCTTCGGCTGCCTGAGCGTTGCTCTGGCACTGTTGTTTAGCAGCCTGAGCCTCCTGCAGAGCCTGCTGCGTCTGTGCCTGCAAGGCTTTTATTTCGTTCGTGCTCGCACAACCACCGAGTACGCAAAATCCAAAAGCCGCTGCCAAAATGACACTTGCTGTCTTTCTCTTCATAATACCAACCTCCGTTTTTTCTCTTAAATTAGTACAGCCCTGAATACAGCCCCAATCTGAATACCCATGCTAATAAGCCAAATATGAGCCGTCAAGCTCTATTGTCAATGACCAAATAGATTGTTCGATGGAAACAACAAGTGAGTCCCGCAATCTGAGCACAAAGAAAAATCGAACCGAAAGAGCATCTCGTCGGAATAGTTGTTTCCCATAGGGCACACAGTCGCGGACAGTCTAACTATGGCACTGGATTGTATATGATGTTTGCATTCCAAATCGCAAGATGAGACTCAGTTTTTCGTTCCAAATCTTTACTTACAAATCTGCACCCTTTATTTGGTCCCGGCAGGATTCATGGTTTTGCATGGAGGCCAGATGTTACAAGCCACAGCCGTCATACCGTCAAAGAGCATACCGTCAAAACTACCGTCTCTTTTATTCGTTACCACCGTTTTCTTTGGGATAGTTGGATTTTTGCCCCGCTTTCACCTTTCAGCAATGAAGTCCTGTTTTGTGGACCAGAAGTATGGTAAATATTCGGTAGCACGGGGACTAGGGAAGGCCAACCGAAAAGCCGGGCATCCCCACCCGGCCTGTCCCCGACACACCAAAAACTGGGGGAGCCTAGGGGAGGGCAAACATGAAACATTTCGAAGCTGAAAAGAAATTCATCGAATGGATGAAAGACCAACCAATACCTGTGGATGAGGAGCTTTGCGAAGATTCATCAAGGTTCATTATTGAGGTTGCGAGAGAATGTTTTCTCAACGAATCTGATGAATTCCTACTAAAAATCATTAGGCAGGAAGAGCGCCTAGATTTACTTGTGCCGTTGCGTCAAATTGATAAAGGGACCGTTGCCGAAATATCGTTGGCCTGCATAGCGCTGATCAGAAACGAAAATCTGCCACGGGCTGAGAGGTTGAACAGCGTGTGTGACGAGTTGGCTCGCCTTTTTTGTGATTTTCTCTGGGTAGTGCTTAGGAAAGACCATGCAGCCAGCGATGATGAAATGAATGCGCTGTACAAAGGCGAAATCCCCCCAGAGGTAATAGGAAGAATTGTAGAAAGAGCTTATTTATTGCTTTACTTTTTTTACGCCTCAGAACCAATACCACAAAGATCACAGCAAAATGTGAGAATTGACCTGTGGCACTTTAATAAGTTTTTTCTAACCTTACCCTTGCCATTTGTTGAGAGAAAAAGACAAGGCCAGGGTATTGAGGTTGAAATAGAAGAACGTGAATACAAATATCCCGAACAAGAAGAAACCGAACACGAAGAACAGTTCGTTAATCTATGCGATGAGATATTTGTTTCCGTGTGGTATATGATAGCAATTTGTTTTAAAGCAATGCTTCTGTGTGAGATTCTTCGAGAGCTCAAAAATGACAGGAGTGATTCGGTTTTCAGCGTTGCTGCCGAACTAGGAGTTTTGCTTGGAGAGATAGCAGCTTTTACAACAGCCTATGCGGTGCCACTTATAGCATGGCATGCCCATCGGATCGTTTCTGGGGCGATTCGATGTGAGGCGGCATTAGAAAAGAACAAAGACGTAAAAGCAAAGATAATTGAATATGCAATGCATAAATTCGAGCAGGCTAAACTAACAGGAAAGAAGGTTTCCTGCTATACTTTGGCGGAAGAGGTTTATCGTGACCTGCTCACAGCAAAAAGAATACAAGAAAGCGGAAAGGCACAAAGGAATGTGCCCACATCAGCAATCCCAAGCCTGCTTATAGGCCTTGACCTAAACAAAATCCCCACTTCCAGCAGAACCATATACAATTGGTTAAGGGATGCGGGGTTCCTACCAAGCAAGAAACGCAAGCCATAATGCGCTGCCTTTAATTTCTGAAAAAAGCCTTTTTTCAGAAAAAAGCCTTTTTTCAGATTGTTGTTCAATACTTAGCGCCTTACGCTAACAAAAACTAATCAAGTGTAAAAGCAGCCGGAAAAATAGGAGGTACAGATGCAGCAAAGGTACATCAGGATTAAAGACCTTACCGAAAGATACGGCATACCGCGGAGCACGGTTTATTACTGGCAAAAATCCCTGGGCTTTCCACAGCCGATTAAACTCGGAAAACGTCGGGTGGTTTGGAGCGTGGACGAAATTGAACGCTGGATTGAGGAGCGTCGAAAAGGAAATGAAAGGGAATAAGGAGGAGGAGCCATGAGAATCGATAAAGGAACGGTAGAAAAATTTCTTGATGTTGTCATGGACGGCATTGTGGAGGTACGAATAATAAAGGTCCCCAAAATGGGGACCATCTTCGGGTATTACACCGATACGCTAAAGCTTATTTCAGACATTCAACGATACAACCATAACATTTATATCACGCTTAACCCACCTATAAAAGCGCTTTTTGCCCGGTCGGCAAATAGGCTCACCCCTAGGCCTGAGAAAACCACTGGCGATGATGAAATTGCCTCCCGCC
>Ga0190313_1000108_pt1 | contig 53003 bp, 60 predicted proteins | sample 4870071011_MG_FD_169989 | JGI IMG/M metagenome (GOLD analysis project Ga0190313, IMG submission 169989) | Hydrothermal vent sediment bacterial communities from Southern Trench, Guaymas Basin, Mexico - 4870-07-10-11_MG | ecosystem: Environmental > Aquatic > Marine > Hydrothermal vents > Sediment ...
TAGCCGTGGCCGGCCGCCTCGTGTGCAGCTAATCCAGATACGCTTGGACCAAGAACGACATCCATTTTTCCCTCTGGACACTTTTTTGCTTCAGTTAAAATTTTAATTATTGCTTCTGCATGCTCCTGTGTTCGCTCAAGTATTCTCCATTCTTTTGATTCTGTTTTTTCCCATCCGGCAGCATTACCTAAACTGAAGGAAATATCTTCTGCTTGCCCCATATGCAAGCCAACTAATCTAACGAAAATGTGAATTCTTGGTATGACTTGGAAAATCTTTGCGCCATCACTGTTTACGTAATATTTTTCAGTTCGCCACCAGCTTAGTCCTATGGTTCTAATTGATTGCATTTTCTTGGTTTTAAAGATATCAAGCGCTGTTGTATCAATTTGTTTCATAAAAGCGATTTTATCACCTTCGGAAATATCAAAAGGATCTTTCTTGGGTCTAATAATTATGCGGTCCTCCCACATTTTCTCTTCAGATAGTTTTACGTCTCCTTTAAATGCGCGAGCCATTTTAATTGCTTGTTTAACAGTAGTTTTAATTGTTTCCTTATCAAGTTTGTCGGTTGATGCAAAGGAAAGTGAACCGTTTACGAGTACGCGTATTCCTATACCAAATTCATCACTAAATCCGATGGCATCTATGTTTCCGTTTCTCATGAATATGTCTCTTGAATAATCTCGTTGTAATCTGGCTTCTGCCCATTTCGCTCCTTGTTCAAGAGCATAATTAACTGCAAATTCCGCTAAGTCAAAGAACTGCTCAATGTCAAGGTGCATTTTACTCATCCCAACTATTAATAAAAGTTGGGATTTACGGTTTTGGTGTTTTATAGTGTAAATACTTTCGCAGAAGAGAGGAGGATTAATAAAAATTAATCATAAACTTCACTGATGTATGTTTTGGGAGTCAAAATGTCTTTAGAAGTAGCACTTGATAAACTAGCTGAAGCACTTACTGCTAGGATCATAAAAAAAATGGCAGAAACATTACCGTCTGATTTATCGAGTAAGGTTAAAAGTGAATTGCTTCGGCAAGAAAAAGAGATTTCTGCTAGTGTTGAACGCTATTTGATTTCGGCCGTTGTTAGGCATATAATGCGAATTCTTGTTCAGAATGTTGACTCCATTTTAGCTCAAGCAATAAGAGATGCGGTAACTGAACTTCCATTCGAATTAAGGCAAAAAATAAAAGCGTATGTAAAACAAGAATTGCGTCGAGTGATACTACATCTGAAAACGAAATTTGAAAGAGAACGAAGAGTTAGCGCAACAATAAAACAAGAGCAAAAGTTGTCCGAAGAAGTAGAGGCACGATTAAGACAGATGTCTGATCTTGTAGCAAAATTCTTCAATTTAATGTTAAAGTTCGAGCCACGATTTCACATTTTGCCTTTCTTACAAGAGATGCGTGAAGCGACGATTGATGAACTCTCTTCTTTTCTCTCAATGCGACGTGACGACATAATTCCTTTCTTAAAGGAACTCGAAAAAGCTGGCTTTGTTCGTATACGCGGTAATGTCGTAACTCTTATAAGGGAAATATTTCCATCATAATCATTCATGTTTTGGGGTTATTTGCCTTATGCTAAATTTGTTGAAAGAAGAAGTTGCAGTATTTGATTTGTCTGTTCTTTTGAGACTTTACTGTTAATTGAGTCTTAATGATTTTTTAAATAATGAAATCCACGTTAAGAATACATCCAAGAAATGTACTATACCTGCATGTAAACCGAGTTTTCTTAGCTTACCATAGAAGACAGGTGGTATACAGAAGGGAGAGCCTCTGGTTGCTTTGAATACAAGTCTCTGAAAAACATGATCCTCTGGTGTATAATTGGCAAAATCAGGCAATGTTCGCGGATAGTTTCTTGAAATAACAATTCGGACAGTAATCCATTCTTTTCCACTCCAAGTTACTCCGAAAAGTTGTTTGATGTTAACCTCAACGGTGAATGTATAAAACTTATCGTCCCACTTCAGATTACGGAAGGGAAGAGACGGATTAAATTTTTTCCAAATTTCAAACGCACGGATTTCCTCTTCGACTCTCTTCTTCCATTCTTTTGAATTTGGTCTAGCGATAGTTCTAATAGGGGGCAAATCACGATGATAATCCCACTTAACAGGTATTCCTCTTATGTACTTTCTGATGATTTTTGGATCCAAAAGAGGTAAATGTTTGAAAAACAATTTAGAATACATTGTATAAACATCCCTTATGGAATGTTATATAAATATCCCTCATTTTTTCTGCACAGATCACATATTCCTTTCTTAGTTGTTCTATACTTCTTCCATGCTTGGCCACCTTTTTCACTTAAGCATGAATTACAAATATAGATTCCTAATTTCTTAGGTCCAACGAAAAATTCCGCATAATTTTTTCCACATATTTCGCACTTTGCATCAGTTACAGTTATTGTAACAATAAAGAAATCCTTTAGGGCACCACTAAGTGTTAATAATTTCAAACAATCTGAGCAAATCCACAATTTCTTATCAATTTTGATTTTTTCTTCTTTTATTACCAGTGCATCGTAAAGTGACATTCTTTTCGCCTAAATTTATTTTTCTCAGAAAACTTTTTTGAAAAGAAACTATTTGAATTTTCAATTAAATGTGGTCTTTAAATCCAAAGAGAATCATGTTGAATTTTTGGGAAGAAAAACTTAGGATTTTCCTATTACAAAAGCGTTTGGAATTAATCAATGATCATTCCTAATTCCTTGGCAAGTGCGAGAATTTCATCATCCATGGCAAGTATTTCCAGCAAACCTGTAATAATTTGCCTAGCTTCTTCTTTTCTTCCAAGTTCACTTAAGATTTTTGCTTTTAGGAAAAGCACTTCATAATCTACATTTTCTTCTTCATTAATTTGAATTTTTTCGGCTCTGTTTATTGCTTTTAATGCTTGAGCATAATTTTTCGTCTTCATTAATAGACGTGCTTGCAGTATATAGACATTAGCATCATCAAGTCCCAATTCAATTGCTTTATTAACCCACTCTAAGGCTTCATTGATATTTCCATTCTTGCTTTCAATCATCGCTAAAAGAAACGCAGCACGAGCTTTTGTCTCCTGATTTCTTGTTCTTCTCCACACTCTTAATGCTATTTCCTTTGCTTTATCAATTTCATCTAACCAGAAAAGTTCCCATGCTCTAGAAATCACTTTGAAATCCCCATTATTAAAAAGTTAGGTTTTGAAAATGAAGAGAATTTTCTTCATAACATCAAATGTGGGAAAGTTCAAAGAAGTAGTTGACATTTTTAAGAAGAACTTACCAGACGTAATGTTAGAAATGTATCCCGCGGAGAAAGTTGAAATACAAAGTTCTGAATTAGAGAAGATTGCATTATTTTCAGCAAGGTACATTAGAGAAAAGGAGAAAATAGATAATTTCTTCGTAGAGGATGCGGGATTATTCATTAATGCTTTAAAGGGATTCCCGGGACCCTATTCTTCATATGTGTATAAGACTATCGGAGTTAATGGAATTCTCAAGTTAATGAAGAATGTAAAAGATCGAAGAGCATTTTTCAAGGCTGTAATTGCTTTTTGTTGGAAAGGAGATATATATTTATTTACCGGAGTAGTGCATGGAAAAATCGCTGAAGAAGCAAGAGGAACGCAAGGATTTGGATTCGATCCAATTTTTATTCCTAATGGAGACAATAGAACATTTGCTGAAATGACTATTGAAGAGAAGAATAAACTTTCTCACAGAGGTAAAGCAATTCGAAAGTTAATAAACTTCCTTAAACTGATTTGGGCATGAACTTTAGATGATTTACTTGCGTTTGATTATTCCAGCAATAAGCCATCCAATAAACAAAATAACACCTGCTGAGATCAAATATATTGCGAAAAGAATTTCTGGTGGAACAACTCCCTTTGGTTTTACAACGATTTCCTTCGATCTCCACACATATATGACCTTATCGCGGTATTCGCCTACTTTCCTTACAACAAATGAAGCAGTTAAGTTATACCTATCTGGAGGAAGATCAAATGTAATTTCCATAAACACAGTATAACTACTATTCTGGAGAACCCGAATTCCTGTGAGATTCTTTGTTAGAGTTCTAATTGGTCTTGGAACGTATCTTCCCACGATTCTCCTAATAGTGACGTTGAACGCTTTTAAATCAACGGCAGCCGAGCTATCATTATTGAAAATCGTAGCAACGATTCTAATAGTATCGCCTTCAGTAATCTCATTTGGAAGTTCGTCTGCAGTTACAATGTATTGTGCAGAGAGTCTCGGCGGGAATATGAAGAGATATAATAAGACAATTGTGATAATGAATGCCGAATATTTCTTTAGGTGCACTCTACTTCACCAGCGAAGTTAAAATATATCACATACTTCTTAATTGTTTAAATGAGTAAAAAATTTTGGTGACTTCATGATGCTAATCTCGTTAGAATTAATTGAAATGATTACATGGACTCTTGGAATAATTGTCGTTATTTTAGTGCTAATTTATCATTTAATAAGCATACCAAAACGAATCAGAGAAAGAAGAAAAAGCACGTGAGCAATGGTGCCATTATACCCAGTTTCTTTAAGAAAGCTTTGGATAATCTTAAGCTCATTGCCGCCTCTTTTATCAAAAGCAGAATTTAAGAAGAAAGTCGTTGAACTTACAAGCCCGGCATCTGCACCAGTGTACATAAGAGCATTAAAAGCATGGAATCTCGTAATTGAAACCAATCATGAAGTTGAAATCAGAAAAATTCGATCTTTCACAGAGTTGGCATCGATAGTAATAAAACATGTACTAAATGAATTAGGAACTAACTTTAGACAGTTATTAGAGGATCTAATGAAAAAAGGCATAACACCAAAACCAGAATTGCTTCATTTTTATCTCCAAGAGAAGGAGAAAATAAGTAGATGGAAAATAACACTAGCATTACGTTTATTAAGAGCTTGCGGAGCATTTCGAACAGAGCTTAGATTGACGATCCCGCCAGAGTCGGATGAGGAATTCATATTGCGGATATTGAGAGAAAAAGGAGCCATAACTGTTGGAAATCTCAAGAAATATTTGCAAAGAAGATTTGGTTTTTCTATAAAGAGAATCGATGAAATACTAACTAATTTGATACTTGCAGAAAAAATAATTTTACATCCACAACTTCCAAGGAAAATATTTGAAATCTTTTCTAAACTAAGAACATTGCCTTTTGAAGTAGCCACAAGTGAAATAGAAGATTTTGAAAAGTTATTAGAATTGGGAGAGAATGTAATTGAAGTTCAAGATAAAACAGTAAAAATAAAGCAAATTTTCCCAGACGACGCACTAATTATGGTAAAACGTTAGGTGGATCTCCAGTCAATTACTTTTCCATCACTGCGCAATAAAATGATTGGTATCAATTCACCACAGTGAGGACATCTTGGCTCATCTATGTGAACTATTATGTCATAAATATATCGTGCTATTAGTAGTTTGCCGCAATTAGGACAAAATGTTGATTCGTATTGTGGATCCCAGACATTTCCTAAGTAAACCCATTTAAGTCCTTCTTCCTTTGCAATTCTATAGGCTTTTCTAAGAGTTTCAATTGGTGTATTTGGTGGAAGACCATATTCTCTGGCACGATAAGCTTCAAAATATCGGGTTAAATGCCATGGAACGAAATCTCCTAAATCGTCTTTAATTCGTCTTGCAATATATCTTAGGCATTTTTCACTGTCATTTACACTGGGTATGACTAGTGTTACTAACTCCACGTGTATTTTCTTTTCTAGCATAATTTTGACGTTTCTCCAGACATATTCGACCTTGGCACCATTCGTCCACTTTTCATGTGTTCCTGGACACGCTTTTATATTTACACATGCGGCATCTAAACCATGTTTTATTAACAAATCCAATGCTTCCTCTGTCATGTATCCGTTTGTCACATACGTATTAAAGTATCCTTGCTTCTTAGCTAAGGGCATTACATCCAAAGAGTACTCAAATAAAGATACTAATGGCTCATTAAATGAGAATGAAGTTGCATGCGTACTTATTCTCTTCATGATAGAAATAAACTTTTGAGGAGCTACGTAATTTGGTGCTGTATCAAGTGGAGAAAACATCGAAATTTCCCAATTTTGACACCAGGGACACTTGAAATTACAGCTCCATGAACCAATAGTTAAAGCGTATTTTCCAGGGAGAAAATGAAAGAATGGCTTCTTTTCCATGGGGTTGTTCGAAATGCTTGATATATCTCCATACGTGAGAACGTAAAGGACGCCATCAATGTTCATCCTTGTTCCACAGAATCCTGTTTTTCCCTCAGGTATAACGCATTTTCTCTCGCACGTTAAACATTGCACGCGATTTCCTCCTAGATCAGACCAAAGCCGGGCTTCGCGTGTTGTAGGTAATTCCAAAAGTTTGTTAATTGGCAGATTACGCCTTTTCTTTTTCCACATTTGTTTTCATCTATAAGTAGGTTAAAATATTCTAATTTTTTGGAAATGCATTTTTTAAGGTTCTTAAAGAAAGAAATATTATGTATTGAGTTGAGAAAACGAATAGCCGGGGTTCCCGAGCCTGGTACGGGGCCGGACTTGAGATCCGGTGGCGTTTCTGCCTCGCGGGTTCAAATCCCGCCCCCGGCACCAAAATCCTAGGAGAGGAATTTGAATAGTCCGCTTTTAACAGACTTTAACAATTTCTCTGGGGGATTTGGTGTAAGTTTAAATGTTGTAATGAGGTCTTCTTTCCTCTTTACTACTTCTTCAACCTTAGCATTTTCTGCCTCGAATTTGAGGATTTCATTTAACTTAACTGGAACTGATACTAAGCCTGTTTTCCAATGCATTGAAAAAGGTGCTCTAACATCACCTTCTGGTTTAAGACAAGACCAATCTAGTAAAATTTTTCTTCTTCGTAAATCGGCATGTGCAACATCGCTTGTCGTTATTGGTACATCAAAGATATTTCCGTATTTCTCGCGAAGTTCATCATACATCTTCTGAAGTTCTGCTTCTACATCTTTTTGAATTTGTCTTACCGCATCTCGGTAAATATCAAATGGTCCAAGAGGTTTTTCAAATGTACACCAAATTTGAAATCCGCGTGAACCACTAAACTTTACTGCTGGAATTATTTCATACTTATCTTCAAGTACTTCCGCAGTTATTTTTGTTATTTCTTTAACGAGTTCAAATCCTCGCGGATCCTTTTTTAGATCTTCTCCTGCATCAACATCAATGACCAACCAGGTCGGATGGGTTTTGTCATGAAACGTGTGAACATAAGGGATATAATCAATTGCATGAGCATCTACATATCTCATGAGTGTTTGCTTGTCTTCTATTCTATGATATGTCTTTGGTCGGTATTTGGCATATCTCGAGAAAATCGGCTTAACTTTGTGTATTGGATCTTTCTCATCTGAAAACACTTTAACGACGGAGACGGGCCGTCCACGTAAAAAGGGAAGAATAGCATCAGCTATTTTTGGATAGTACCATCTCGCTAGCAGAACCAGCCGATACGACATATTCATTTCTGGATCATAACGTAATTTTTCCCATGCGATTTTTCTTCCATCTTCGGTAACAATCCAATTTCCTCCAACATTTCTTGCGAGTCCTTCACTGACTAACTCTCTTAATGCAGTAATGATTTCCTGTTTTGTCGCTCCACAATCTCTATTTATTTTCTCGTAGATATGATTCAAATCCACAGTTTTTCCAGGTGCTTTTATTGCGAGTAATAATAATACACGATCCTTAACTCTTTTACTATTTTTTAAACTCATCTTTATATCCCAAATAAAATAAATGACAGTTTGTTGACTAAAAATGCGAGAAAAAGTGGCGCCAGCATATCATCATGCAATTATTAGATATTCTAGAGCACATTGGGACTTATTAAAGAAGCTCAGAGTGAAAGCGGTAAAAGTAATGAGACTTCTAGTTTTACATGGTTTTAATTGTATACTCTATGGTTCTGTTGCAAGAGGCGATGTTTCAATTGCTAGTGATATCGATATTGCAATTCCGTATTTAATTAATCCTCTTGAGTTAGAGGTTTTGCTAGAGACTTTTGGAATAATTGCACGTGAAATTATTATGGCAACGCCTAAAACCGCAATAAAAGGTATTATTACGCTCAAATCTAATGTTATCATAGAGTTTCCACTAAGTAAATTTTCCAAAGTTGAGGAAGAATTTTTTAAATTTGCAGGATGTATGTCCCTGAATGAAGCTGAAGATTACAAAAAACGAGTTTGTGGAGTTGATAAGAGGCTGTGTTTTATAAAACCAACTGATTTTGGACATGAAGAATGGTCGATTATTGGAAGAGAGCATGAGGTTGCAAGACTTCTGAACATAAGTATAGCAACAGTACGTGACCGTGTAGAAGCTTTGACCAAACGAGATAAAGTAGGGAGGACAGGTATTTTCTGGCGCAGACTTCTAAATCCAGATGAGGACTGGTTTAAAGTACTAGAAGAAGAAAGTGCTAGAAATCCAGCCATTAGAAGACTTTTACAATCATGAATTCATCTTGGTTTCTTAGCTAGTATCCATCCTCTTCTTTTATCTCTAATGACTTTAATGACATGAAAGCCAACAGAGGAAAGCCGCCTGCAAACGCCCTCTAGAATTCTCTTTCTTCCTCTTCTTTTGGATGCGTGTGGGGTGCCTACATAATGAAACAATAAGCCGCCTCTTCTTAGTATACGAAACAATTCAGCATAGAAATCTCTCGAGTAAAGATATCCGCTTTCCTTTGTTAATCGTGGTGGATCGTGGAGAATTTTATCAAATGATTGTGATTTAAGTTGAGGAATTATTTCAACAGCATCTCCCACAATTATTCTCGCATATCTGAGATGAGAACTCCACGGGTTAAACTCAGCAAGACGTAGGACATTTTCATCTTTTTCTATTGTAATCACTTTGGCTCCGAATTTTATCTCCCATGTCGCCGTATAACCAAGTCCAGTACATATATCTAGCACCTTTTCTTTTGGTTTTATATGCAATAATTCAACTTTTTCCCTCGCTTCTCTCAAAGGAGTTGTGTCTTTGATTCCATGCATGTGTATTCCATCTATTTCGATAGTTGGTTCTACATCTTTTGCGGGTACAACTAACTGATAAAAATGCCTATCAAAAATTGCAGCACGATAAATATGATTAGTTGCAGGATCTATAACGCATACCTTCCTTGGTTCATCAAGAATGTTGTGCAATTCATTTAGAGGTACTTCAATCTTTTTACTTTCAAACTCAAATGTAAGGTACTCATCATCAACATATGCTGGAATGTCTCCATGTTTTCCAAGCGACACAGATATACGAATTCTTCCCCTTTTTCCAGAAATATTTTCCAATTCAAAGCCCGATAGTATTGGCCAGTTTATGGGCTTGAACTCATATACCCTAAAACTCATAGTTCATTCACAAGTATTTTACTTCTCCTCGGGAGGGGGTGTAATTTTTTCCTCATATGCAATTATGATATCAATCTCATCAATATGGGTAATAAACATTCTCCTGCAACATTCTTTAACAATTCCAAGATCATCAAGAACTTTTCCTGGATCCTCTCCTTTTTCAACACGTTTCTTGAATTCCTCCCATAGATGACCAATAGGCTTACCACAAGTAAAACAACGAACTGGTATTATCATGACAATTCCCCTTTTCATAAGTTAATTTGCAAAAAATTTATTAATCATGATTTTGGTTAGTAGTGTGGTTACAAAAATAGTTTTTGATACAAGTTCCCTGCTGCGTGTTCTTAAGACAGGAAAAATTTACGAATTAGTTATGAAAGATGACCTACAAATTCTAACTACACCAGAAGTAGTGAGCGAATTAAAGGATGAAGCAGCACGAATTGCTTTTGAAAGTGTTAAAGATAAAATTATTGTGATGAGTCCCAAGAAAGAAAACATTACTCTTATCAGAAAAATTGCCGGTGAAACAGGTGATAGAATAAAATTATCCAAGACAGATATAGCAGTACTTGCACTTGCTTATCAAGAAAAAGCGAAAATCGCAACAGAGGACTTTGCAATTCAAAATGTGGCTGAAAAACTTGGAGTTGAAATCTTATCGGTTTTAAATCGAAGAATAAGAAAAAGAATCATCATAAGAAAAAAATGCACGGTGTGCAAAACAGTTTATTCTGTTGAGCTTGATGAGTGTCCGGAGTGTGGTTCGAAAAAATATATCCTCATCAGAAAAAAGGTAAAAGAGTAATCGTCAATTAACCTCATCATTAATTGACGGTTGAATGAACTCTCAAATACTTATTCGAAAGAATGTTCTGAAGAATTAATGATAAACGTGATGGTCATTCTTAATCCAGGTAAGCATAATGTTTGAGGCACTAATCATATTAATGATCATAGGATCCATTTTTCTAGGAGTACATACTTCAAAGGAATTACTTAAACTCAAAAAAATATCGCGAGTAAGGTGGTTAGAAAAATTCGAAGGAACTTTTTTCGCATACTTTCTTGCAGTAATAAATTATGCCACCGATCGATTTGAGAACCTATTTCATGCGATAAAAGAATTAACGCTAATTTTTCCCACTGTTGGTAAAAGATTCCATGAAATTCTCATTTCAATGGAAACTATAAATCTCTACAGGATCAGCGAAAAAATTAATGAGAAATTTCATAAAAACACAGCACTCCTTATAAACGAAGCAATAATTAATCCACAACATGTGATTCAGAGCAAAAACCTGATTTTAAGATTTGCTCAGCAGATGATCGAAGAATTAGATTTTTCAACAAGGAATATAGACGATATGCTCAGCATTTCATTCTTTAGCGGATACTTCTTACCCAGTTTTGGAACGATTCTTAGTATACTTATAGGAATACCATACATTGCTCCAATCCTTTTACTCGTAACCTTGATAATAATTTCAAAGATTTCAAAGAAAATCGTAACACAAATTCCATTTATCTAAATTTCTCTCTCGTCTCTAATGCTAAGCTTCTTCTAAAACGCTCATATTCATTTGGAAATGCACGGTATAATATTGACAACTGCGCAGCATCCTGAAACACACGCTTTACTCCTAATCCCTCTGTAGCTATAGTTTTATGAATTGGCCAAGGACCATCAAGTCTCAAAGCCTTAACTAAGACTCTCTCAGGTAATGCATCATCAAGATCCCTCTTATTCAATGCAACCACTATCGGAATTTCATCAAATTCTTGACCCAAAAACTCTTTTAATTCACGGAATGAATAAATGTTCTCAGCTAAAGCATCCGGCGAGCTATCAACAACAAAAATTATTGCATCAGCACCCTGTAATATTATCTTCCGCTGTCTCTTATGACGACGCTGTCCCGGAACAGTGTACACATCAAATACGACATTTCCACGCAGTCCAAATGGAACATAATCAAAAAACAAGGTTCGACCAGAAGGATCCTCGATACTCTTTATTCTGCCCTTAATCTTCACTCTCAATCTATTATATAATGCCTTAAGCATAGTAGTTTTACCACTAAGACTGGGACCCCAGAAAACAATCTTAAATCGTATACGTCCCTGAGAATCACGATATACCATACTCTCCCCCACGAACTCTCCAACAAAAACAATAATCAGTACACAACAAAAATATTTTTTGCAATAATAAAGAATTAAAATATATGACCACCAAGAGGAAGAGAAAAACAATTTTAAAGTTTCACATAATTAAAGTTTATTTCTTACGAATTCCACTCCTTCGTGCACCAAAGCTTCCAACTTTCTTACCCGGAGGTGCATGCTTAGAAACACACTTTGGCTGACCTGGACTTTGTGATCGTCCACCACCGAAAGGATGATCCACAGCATTCATTGCAACACCACGTGTTCTTGGCCATATATGTGCTTTTCTGCTCCATTTATGGTACGCATTACCCGCCTTAACCAAAGGTAACTCTGTTACACCACCGCCCGCTACTACTCCAATTTGAGCTCTACAATTCGAAGGGACTCTTATTGATCTCTTATTAGGCAACTCCAACTCGGTAAGACCCTCTTCTAAATGTGCTTTTATTATAGCATAGCAGCCCGCTGCACGCATGAATCGTCCTCCATCACCAGGTATCTTCTCTATGTTGTAAACAAAGAAACCCTCTGGTAATCTCCACAAAGGCACGGCATTTCCTACATCAATCTCAGCATTTGGACCAATTTCGATCGTTTTTCCAACATATACACCCTCAGCAGCAATAAGCCATCGCATTTCAATACTTCCATCTTTTCTTACAAATCGCACTAACATCAGCGGCGCTTGACGGCCAGGCTCATGCTTTATTGCAACAACACGACCTTTGACAACATCTTTCATTGACTCTTCCCAATCGGGCAATCTCGCAGGTCCAAATCGTATGTTTGGTGGTGCCCTAAAGTTTGGAGATTTTCCACGACCGTATCTCTGTGCTCTTATACGTTTACCCATTTTTTCTCACCAAGTACCATCAAAAGTATCTTACATAAAGAACATACTTAATGATTTAATTTTTGTAAAGTAGGTGCTTATATATGAAAATCACTGTATCATTAATAAAAGCAGATGTAGGTTCAGTCGCAGGGCACGTAAGAGTACATCCAGAACTGATAAACGTTGCCAAACAAAGTTTAGAAGAAGCAAAAAAGAAGGGCATAATAATAGATTACTACGTATTCAACGCCGGAGACGACCTAGAATTACTCATGACACACACAAAAGGAGTTGACAATCCCACAATTCACGAATTAGCATGGAACACCTTCCTCAAAGCAAAAGAAAAAGCAGAAGAACTACATTTATATGCTGCCGGACAAGACATACTATCTACAGCATTCTCTGGCAATGTCAGAGGAATGGGTCCCGGAGTAGCAGAAATGGAATTCGAAGAAAGAAAGGCAGAACCAATTGTAGTATTTGCAGCCGATAAAACAGAACCAGGAGCATTTAACTTACCTATCTTTAGAATATTTGCCGATCCATTCTGCAACCCCGGTCTAATAATTGATCCTCGCCAACACGATGGATATAGATTCGTAGTTGTAGATGTAATTGAAGGAAAACAAATAGAACTCTCCACACCAGAAGAAATGTATGACCTCCTAGCCTTAATCGGACATACTTCAAGATACATAATCAAGTACGTGTATTCTAAACACGAAGATATCGGAATCGCAGCAGTAGTTAGCACAGAGCGATTAAGTCTAATCGCAGGAAGATATGTTGGAAAAGACGATCCAGTAGCAATAATTAGAGCACAACATGGACTACCAGCAATGGGCGAAATACTTGAAGCTTTTGCTACAGGACATTTAGTAAAGGGCGCGTTACGTGGATCGCACCATGCTCCTCTCCTGCCAGTTCCTCTTAAGTACAGTCAATGTACAAGATTTGATGGTCCACCAAGAATCGTTGGTCTTGGTTTCTGCCTAGCTAATGGAAAACTGATTGGACCCATTGATCTATTCGACGATCCAGCATTTGATTGGACACGAATGAAAGTCATGCAAATAATGGACTACATACGTGCACATGGGCCCTTTGAACCTCACATGCTCTCTGAGCAAGAAATGGAATACACAACATTACCAAAAGTTTTAGAGCGATTGAAGGATCGCTGGAAGCCTTATAAGTCGACCCCCGGTAAGTAGCCGTATTTTTTAGATTATCATTGAATGAACATTATTCATCCACCTTGACAATATTAAGTGGTATTCGTTGAGCATTTTTTATTTTTTAAGAGTTGAGAATTTTAGTGTCTGAAATACAGGGCGATTAGTATGCCCATTGAAATTAAGGTGCAGAATTTAAGTGAATTTCTTGAAAAGAAAGTGCGAGTTGGTGGGGATATGGTGCCATTATTTGATTTCTTGCTTGAGCGAACGAGAGAGGTGCGTGTTAAGCCTCATAAGGATGTAGTTAAGATAAAGTTTCGTACGAAGAAGTACTTATACACGATAAAATTACCTCCGGATGAAGCTAATAAGTTGCTAGATGAAATTAAAAAACGGGCTCCGGATCTTCCGGTTGTTAGCTACTAGTGCATAGTGGTTTTATGAGAATTGTTAAGAGGATTCCTGGTTTAGGCGTAGGTTCTTTTCTTCTTTTGTGTTACGACATTGATGGGGATAATAAGCTAGAAATATTAACTGAAATTAGGGATGGTGAAATAATATCGATAGATCCTGTAACGGAAGTTGCGAAGTATAATTTTGTGGTGCATGGGAAGGTTTTATCTGGTATTGTTGATGATATGGATAATGATGATAAACTGGAGATGGTGGTTTGTTGTTGTCCGAACAAGGTTTTATGTATAGATAATGGTCAAGTGGTCTTTTCCTGTGAGGTATCGGGTATTCCATCAACATGTTTTAGTTTTAAAACAAAAAATGGAAAATGCCTTGGTGTGGTGACGGCAACTTTTTCCATAGATTTTGTGTGTGGAAATCGACTTATAAATCATTATCAGTGTCTTCCTCCCGTAGCGCTCATAAAACCTCTTGATATTGATGATGACGGTGAAGACGAAATTCTTGTATTGGATGCAACGAAATCACTTCATGATCTTAAAATGGTTGAGGGTGAATTAAGAAAAAGAGAGTATATAAGATTAGATTTAACACCAATTGATGCAGAATTAATTGGAATACATGGAAATATGTATTTAATTGCTGCCGCTGGAAATAAGGTTATAATGTGGAATGTTGAAACGAAGACAAAAGAAATAGAAATTGATGCAACTTTTCGTGTGATTAAATTGATTTCATTAGACTATGATGGGGATGGTCTAAATGAGGTAGCTATCATATCATCATCACAGCAATCCACGGTAATACAAGTTTTCGACTTGGAGGGACTAGAGGAATTATTTACTCTTGAGATTGATGGTTTTTGGATGCCTATATATTCCAGTGATGTTAATGGGGATGCATGCGAGGAACTTATTCTTAAAGAGCGGAAAACGATGATAAGAATTACTGGACTAAATATTGATGAAATCTTTGATTTAGGATCTCAGATCGTTGCTTGCAAAACGTGTGATTTGGATTCTGATGGACTAAATGAAATAATTGTGAGAACAGTAAATGAAATTGTTATCTTAAAAGCTACGTAGTTTTTCGTCAAGCGTTTTAAGAACGCGTTCTCTTATATACATTCTAATCTTGAATAAGTCCTTTGGAAATTCTTCAAGTAACCATTTAATTAATTTCTCGATAGTTTCTCTTGTTTCTCTTATATTTAAATCTTTGTATCTAACAAGCAAAGCAAAATCATACTCTTCTAAATCAGAGCTCATTAAGAAGTAATAACGATGAATGAGTTCTCGAATTACGTATTTTAAGACGCTTCTTTCTATTTCATCTGAGGTTGGCACTTTAAGATACAAAAGAGCAGAATTAATTGTTTTCTTAATGAAAAAGAAATCGCCAGTAATTTCTTGGTAATTACTCTCCGCGCATCTTTTTTCACAAAAAACGCAAACTTTGCTAATGTTTAATGGGCATTTGAAATCCTTTAAGTCGAAGATAATTTTGATTAGTTCTTCTGCTTTCACTTTTATCGCCTTAGTTTATACTATGGTGATAAACATATTTCTCAAACATACTAATTCCAGATTTTAATGAATTTTAGAAGAACGAAAAATGCGAAAATAACAATGATTTTTCATAGTTTTCGGATTATGCTTTGTGGGGAAACATAATGCAGATGATTACAATTGATGGAGCCTATGGAGAAGGAGGTGGACAGATTTTCCGAACAGCATTAGCTTATGCTGCAGTAATGCGTAAACCCGTTAGGGTGATCAATATTCGTGCAAAACGTAGTAATCCAGGATTAAGACCACAACATCTGGCGGCATTAAAGGCTATTGCACAATTAACTAACGCAAAAGTGTCTGGGGCATATGTGGGATCTAGAGTAGTCGAATTTATTCCTCAGCGAATAAAAGGGGGAAAATTCACTATTGACATTGGAACTGCAGGCTCAATATCTCTAGTTATACAAGCAATACTACCAGCTCTACTTTTCGCTGATGATGCATGTGAAGTAGTTATCCGTGGAGGAACTGATGTCAAATGGGCGCCTCCGATTGATGCAGTGCGTTTTGTCTTATTTCCAGCATTGAGAAGACTTGGTGCTAAGATTGAACTTGAACTTATCCGAAGAGGACACTATCCACGTGGGGGTGGAATCGTTAAATTGTATACTGAACCAATTGATGGAACCTTAAAGCCTATAAATCTTACAGAGCAAGGAACAGTAAAAGCTATTAAGGGAATAAGTCATTGTGTTAGATTACCCAAGCATGTTGCGGAAAGACAAGCAAAGGCGGCTAAAAACTTACTGATGACAATTTGTGAGAATGTAAACATTGAGTTAGAGTGGTATCCACGAGATAAGGATCCCCACTTGGGTCCTGGATCCGGAATTGTATTATGGGCTGAGACGACTACTAATGCAATTCTTGAATTTGATGCACTTGGTGAAAGGGGAAAGCCTGCAGAAAAGGTAGGAGAAGAAGCAGCAAGAGGCCTTATAGATCAAATCAATCGAGGAGGTGCTGTAGATGTACATCATACTGACCAGTTAATTCCATATATGGCTCTTGCTAAGGGAGAATCAAAAATTTTAAGCTCAGAAATATCACTTCATACACTGACAGCGATTCATGTGGCTGAAAAATTAATTGGTGCCGAGTTCAAGGTTGAAGGAAATCAAGGTGAAAAAGGACTAATTTATGCAAGAGGCATAGGGTTGGCGCGCAGTTAAAGCAGACTTAGGTTTTCATCTGTTGGATCAACTCAAGAATTTTTTTACCACTATCTGTTAATGGATCCCAAGCACCACCTGCCCAAACAAATCCGCAAGATTTGCACTCCCAGATTCCAACAGCGACCCATTTTAGTGCCTTCTTACGGCAATTTGGACAAACATATTTAGCTTTTTTTCGTAGTTCGACTTTTAGAACTCTTTGACGAATACCAGCACCATATCGTGCGCCAAACCTGCCAGTTGACTTTACCTTTTTTGTTCTTCCTCCCATTATTAGCACCCCCTCTAAAGCTCTTTAAGAAGGTATACACTTAAAAATTATTGCTATAAATCCTAATAAAGATAACAATCCGAAAATGTCTGAAAAATGGTTTCTTATGGTTACTTACAAAGGAATCCTTTATGAACCTTGAACAATTTACATGAAAGTAAAAAAGAGGGAACCTTTTATGGAATTAAATTTTGCAAGCTTGAATTTATGCTTGAGTTTTCTGGTAAGACAAGGGGGAGAGTCGTATCTTTTTCTAAATAAACCGATGTTAAAACTTTGTTCCTTAAATGAGAAAATAATTCATTTTCTCATTACGAAGGCCAGCGAAAATCTAAAACAAAAACTCAACTTGTACTCTAAGAAACTTGGGCTCTTTGTTTTCGCAAGGGTATTTGATGAAAGACAAGTCCTAATTATTACTCCTTATCCACGACTCTTGATATTTTTAGAACCATTAACCAAGAAATTTCACTTAATTCTAGAGAAGGGATTTCCTCATTTGTCTATGAGAATTATGACGAACAGTACAGAGACACATATAGTTGATTTTGTAATAAACGAGATCCAAACCAAGGGAAAACTTGCATCAACAGTACTTAATGAAGTGTATGATGCATTTTATAAGGGAGAAATTAAATGCGTAGAACAAGGTTTAGATGATAAAATTCTCAATAAAACAAGGTTGGTTCTCGCTCTGCTAGAACGTGAATATATTCCATCAGAATTTTTTATTTTCTCTCCTGCGATTTTAAATGAAATAAGCTCATACTTATGTAAGTTTCTCGACATTGATTGCAATCAATTAATAGCGATTGAAACTTTTAGTGAAGAAATTAAGGAGTTTCTACTAAGAAAAATAATTGAGGTAGTAAGAAAATCTTTTTATGATAAAGAGTGAGATTTGATGAGATATACTCAAGTAGTCACGTCTTTTTCAATTGATAATGCTATTGCGGCGGCTTTATTTAAGAAAACATATAACGTATCAATCGAAATTACGAATTTCACAAAACCAATACACGAGTCAATAGTTGTAGGAATACCTTACTCAACTGAACTCAACCTAACAGGATGCATGATTTTTGTCAATTACTTCTGCCGAGAATTCTCGGCAAAGCTACCGCCGGGTAACATTCTTGTTTGTGATGCTGAGTATGACTCAATGACTGAGATGATTGCGGATATACTTGAAATGGATGTACCAGATACGATTTTAAATTTAATGAAAAACATTGAGACCCTGCAAATAGATGATAAAACGGCCTTAGCTATACTATTAGAATTGATCATGGAAAGGAATACTATCGAAGAAATTATTAGCAGTGTTATTAAAAGTGAATGGAATGAAGTCCACAAGATATTTGGTAGCATATACCAGAAACATGCTAATGTTCTTATTGATGCCAAAAGAAAGACACATGAGATAAAGATCGTAAAACGAGGCGTAGGTTACATTATCTATAATGTTTCCAATGAGCTAGAATCACTTTCATCAAAAATTGCTACGATCTATGCGCTCAAAGATTTAGAAACCGTATTTGCATTGGGGTGCATAGAAAATAGTAAGGTTAAAGAGGGCTTTTTTGTTTCAAGAAAAAAAGTAAATAACATCTTTCGTAATATAGAACGATTAGGAGCAGCAGTTTCATGTAAGAAGTTTCGGGGTTTTTTCAGAATAGAATGGCTAATACGTAAAGACGAGATTATTAGGTGCATGAGAAAGGTGTAAAAATAATGGGACTTACTAAAGCATTTGACGAGGCAATAGGTTATTTACTTTTATACATAATCTTTTTTGAGGGTATATTAATAATCCTCGCAAGCGTTTATAGTACCTTTATTCCTAATTTGTCGATACTAGACATAGTTACAGCATCGATTATAAGCGTTCATATTCTTCTCGTGCCTTCAGATGTGGTGAAGCTCGCTGGGCTTATTTCCATGTTAATCATTTCAATAATCAATGTTCTCATTAATGAGAAAATAAAAGACGCCACATATGCAATAATTGCATTCTACATAATCATTGCGCTTAGTGTGGTTTTGCCTTTCTTCATCAATAAAGTTTTTATACAAAAGATGAGTCTTTCTGAAGCATTTAAAATTACACTAAAAGATTTTATTCGCTATTACATCACATCATGGCTTTTTTCAATTGCTTATTTTATATTGATTAACATCATTATTTTTTACATTGTTAAATCAATGAGGGGAAAAAGAGGCGAACAATGATGTTTTATCTTGTAAGAGCAAAACTTATTGCTCCACTTGATCCAAAGGAATACGCAACGGAACCAAGGGGACTAACAAAAAAGAAGATTCTAAGTATTCTCAGACAAAGATATGAAGAATTATCTATCCGCGAAATTGGCTATATTGTTGCAATTCTCGATTGCAAAGTTACTTCGGCGGAATTTTTACCATTGGATAGAGCATTGTATGTTAAAGTCGAAGCAGACATGATTGTTTTTCGTCCAGAGGAAAAAGAGATCGTGGAAGGCACAATATCTTCAGTTGGTCAAACGTCAGTTTATGTTGATATTGGACTGTTGGATGCTTTATTGCCAGTTACTAAAATTGGTAATGATGTGTTTAAATATGATGCAAGAACGAAAAGTTTAAAGGGACTAAAAACAAAAATGGTTATTAAGAAGGATGATATTGTGAGGGCGCAAATAGAAAGTGCAGAACTAGTGCTAGCTCCAGTAATTCCTGCAGAGCGGAAGTTTCCTCAGAAGGTTATCGAACCCAAATATGTATATAGAGTCAGATTAAATGCAAAAGTAAAAGGACTTGGTGTGTTTTCTCATAAGAAGCAAGCTTCTGAATAACGCACTAAGAATGCAAGATATCTATCAGACTAGAAATAACGAACGATAATAATCACGCCTTGAGCATATAATCAAGCGAGGAATTCTCATAATTATGTTTCACATTGTCATGACATTTTACTAATTAAGATTAGAAGAAAATTAATTTAGGGGAGTTATGTGAAGAAAGTTCCAGAGTCAAAGCTAAGAGAAATCTTATTGAAGTATGCCTTGATTAATGCAATTGAGCATGAAGGTAAAGCCGATAAAAAAGCAGTTATTAAAAAATTAGTTGTAGACGAACCAGCAATAAGAGAGATTCTTAAAAACAAGGAGGAAAGAGAAAAGCTTATGCAAATTGCGGAGGAGATAATAAATAAGGTCAATGAAATGCCTATAAACGAGCAGGAAGAACTACTTAGTAAGAGATTTGGAATAACTATTGAGCAGATACTTTTAGAGAGAGCAAAAAGAACTAGAACGGGATTACCACCATTACCCCAAGCTGAGAAGGGAAAAGTTATAACACGTTTTGCACCCGCGCCAAGTGGAGCGCTTCATATTGGTCATATCTTAAGGGCAGCATTTATTCCTTATGTTTATGCAAAAAAGATATACGATGGGAAATTCATAGTAAGATTAGAAGATACTGACCCCCGTAGAATCAAGCCTATATATTATGAGTGGATACTTGAGGATCTAAAAGCTGTTGGAATCGAATGGGATGAGCTCATTTATGAAAGTGACCATTTTGATAAATATTATGAAGTAATCGAAGAGTTGTTTAAAAGAGGAAAAGCATACGTATGCACATGTTCACGTGAGGAATTTCAAAAATACAAGCTTCAAAAGAAACCTTGTCCTCATAGGGATACTCAAGACGATATGCAGTACTGGGAAAAGATGCTTAATGGTACTTACAAAGAGGGAGAAGCAGTTGTAAGACTTAAAACAGATATGGCCGATCCGAATCCAGCTTTGAGAGATCCGCCATTAGCGCGAATTATAGATAGTGTACCACATCCCCGAACTGGATACAAATACCGGGTTTATCCGTTGTATAATTTTGCGTGTGCTGTTGAGGATCATATGTCTAAGGTAACACATGTGATTCGCGCCAAGGAGCATGAGGTTAATGAACATGTGCAACGACGAATTTATCAAGCACTTGGTTGGGAAACACCAATATTTATCCAATACGGCATGCTATTAATCGAAGGTATGGAGCTTCATAAAAGGCATATTCGTGAAAAGCTAAAGAAAGGAGATATTCTTGGTTGGGATGATATTACATTGCCGACGGTTCGTGCATTATTAAGGAGAGGTATTCATCCAAAGGCATTGCGGTTAATGGCATTTCATGTCGGATTATCACTGAGGGATGCTCGTGTTGAGCTCAAGACACTCTATTATTTCAATAGACAAGTCATTAATCCGATTGCAAAAAGAATATTCTTTGTCGAAGCCTCTGGATGGAAGCTAATTATAAAGGATGCTCCTGAAAAACTTGTTGCGAGAATTCCATGGAATCCAGAAAATCCGAAAGTTGGCTTTAGAGAATATAGATTGTTTTCAACGAAGAAGAACGGTGAAAAAGTAGTAGAATTATTCGTTTCCGAAAGAGATTTGGATTTATTGAGAGATGCTGTAAAAATGCGACATTATTTGAGACTTAAGGGCCTAGCAACAATTTTGATTGAGGATATTAATGAAAGAGAGAAAATAGTTACAGCAAAGTTCGTAACAGAAAAGACACTACCTGGACTTAAAATTATTCACTGGGTCCCGTACGCAGATGATCTTAGACTTTCGGCATTTTTAGAAAAACCAAATGGTGAAGTGATTCCTGGCTATGTAGAACTTTTAGCAGCTAATTTAAGACCCGGTGACTACGTGCAACTAGAGAGAATTGGTTTTGGTAGAATCATTAGAAACGAAGGAGAAGTGGTTAGAATAGCGTTTGCTCATCCTTAAGTTTTTCGAATATGTACATTAAATACCGCCCCAAAAACCAGAGGATCTGTGAGGAATAAAAATCAAAAAATGCCAGAATTTTGTGGAATTTTGACATTTTCTGTTTCTTAAAACTTGCGGGTATTATACAGAAGATGCCAAACTTCTCTATTGCATGCATGGAGAATTTACTAAAGTAATTTGATATTTCAATAATGTTCCAAAAATGTGTAGGAATTCTAAAACCGCGAACAGTAACATACGCTATTTTTTCGTGAGCTTTTTTCAAAAACTTTAACAGAAATCTTGGTGATTTGATAGCAGATAATACTGTGTGAAGAGAGAATTTGTTTAAGAATGTGGCTAGGAAAAATCCGCCTGGTTTGAGTACTCTCCAGATTTCTTTTAGCGCTTGTGCAATGTTTATCGTATGATCTAATGGTCCAAAAATTGCAGTAATAGCGTCGAAAGTATTTGATTTAAATGGAAGGTACTCTACTACTCCAATTGCAAAATCTACATTATCCCAAACTGATAATTTTTTTGCTAATTTTTTTCCATATATGAGGGGTTTTCGAGCTAAATCAAGTCCAACGATTTTAAAAGAAACTTTTCTTCTTCTGAGGAGCTCGGACAAAAGGAAAACTTCAAATCCCCACCCACAACCTATGCAAAGAACTTTTACGTTTTTTAACTTTTTCTCAATCAATAATTCAATAAGTCTCTTTATTCCAAGGAAATGAATTCTACGCATGTGCCTGATGTACTCATTTTTGGATGACCATGCAAGCACGGGTATATTCTCATAATACGCTTTAATTCTTCTATACTTCCTATAAATTGAAGATGGAATAAATGATGGAATTCCCTTGGATATGCCGAATCTAATACCGCACTTGTGAATGATAATACCACTCCAAATCTCATTCTCGCGAATTCGTGTAAACTGTAATTTTCCTGGAATTATTTCAAGCATCCAATGCTTCATTTTTATTACACATTAGCATATTTCCATTATGAGACGAATCAAGCAATAATCATAATCATGGAGGCTTTCTCCAAACAACTATTTTGCCGTTAATCCAGTCATATAATATTTTCCTCGCAGCAGCCCGAATATCTGGTATACCTCCTCTCATGAATTTTTTCATTTTAATTGCAAGTTTCTCCAAGATTTTCTCTGGTTTTTCATCATCCACATCATCTCCATAATGTTTTTTTACAACATACGGATCGAGCGATTTCAAGTATTCAATCAATTTTATTGCATACTTTTCTGGGATTTCTAATTGTTCAACGCGGACAGCACCCTTATAAACAAGTTCAAAAGGATCCTCGACTGGATAAACTCCAGGTGTATCCAAAATTATGAGTCTTCCTCTTTTGAAAATTTGAGCATGCCTTGTAAATCCGGGAATACTAGAAGTTGGTGCACCATGTTTCCCCTTAAGAATATTTATGATCGAAGATTTACCGACGTTCGGATAGCCTATGATAGCTACACGAATTACATCAGTGTCTTTTGGTGCAAGTTTATATATAAGTTTGCGTAACTTTAGCGTTCCTAAGCGATATCTCGCAGAAATACAAACCGTTGGAAATTCTTTTTCAAACTCGCGTTTCCATTTTTCAGCAACTTCACGTGGCACCAAATCTACCTTATTAATAACAAGAATGAGTTTCTTTCCAGACCCAATAATCTTCTTTTCTATATCCAAATTACGAAAGGCAGGTGGATCCCTAGCATCAAGTACCTCTAATATCACATCAGCATCTTTAATTGCCCGTCGTACTTCTTGCCAAGCTTTCTTTATAAATTCTCTAAATTTAACCCTGTCAAACACATGTATTCCCCAAATGTGTCTAATCAATAAAGCAGACAAAGCGAAGAAAATAATATGCACAAGTGAATTCGCTTCCTGCTAGATTGATTCTGCTTCTGAACATTGTTAAGGGGAGAAACTCTCTTTCGCTAGTTTTTCAAGTTCTGGCCATATGCGTTCGAGAAGCGTGATTATAAATCCAGTTTTCATTTCTCGGCGTCCAAATAGGAGAAAAACTATTTTTGTAGTTTTGAATGACTTAATTATGGCTGTGGCTTTTTCGCCATTTATTATTACTCTCTCTAGTTGGCCGAGGTTGAGGTATTCGCTTGAAGTTAGCTTCTTTAGCATCTCATAAGTTTCGAGAAGTATCCCACCAACAACTTCTCCAGTCTCGATTTCTGGTCCAATATTCTCCTCTTTTACCTCTGGCTTTAAAATTGTATATAATGGAAAACCACCGCCTTCCGGTGATGCATCAATTAAGAATGCACCTCTTACATGTTCATCAGCTTCCAAAAGAAGCTTAAGAAAAGTTTCTAACTTTGCACGTGCAGTGCTCATTTCCAAGAACCCTTCTTTCTTCACTAAAACAGCAATACTTAACATACTTAAAACTATTTTCATTATTTCATTTCTTCTCGTTAGGGGAGGAAAATGAAGAAATGGCGATTACTTCCCCACGCGGGCGAGGCGTTTATTGAAGCATGGGGTGACACCATTGAGGAGGTTCATGAAAATGCTGCAAAGGCGTTTTATGATGTGATGTGTGATGTGGACAAAATTGAGCCAAAGATAAGTCGCGAAATAACGGTAACTGGAGAAGACTGGATGGAAGCGTTTTACAATTTCATTAATGAGTTAATATTCATCTTTGACACGGAGGAACTCGTTTTTGGAGATTTCAAGATAAAGATTATCAAAAATAAAGAGTGGCGCATAATTGCAAGTGCAAGGGGGGAGAAATACAATATAAAAAAACATAATTGGAAAGTCGGAATTAAAGCAGTTGCTTTTCATGGTATGGAATTAACAAAAGAGAATGATAAATGGAAAATTCGCTACATTTTGGACATATAACTATTTCTTCTTTGCTTTCTTTTTCTCCTCCTTCTTTTCTTCTTTTGCCTCTACTTTTGTTTCTTTCCTTTTCAGGAATATTACCTCCTTTGGAGGTTTTCCTGGGGTTAATATGAATCCAGCTTCTTTGATCCATAATTTTGTGATTTCTGGGGTTAATCTATGACGAACTGGTATCTTATTACGGCATCTCTTTCTTCGTGAAACTCTGTATCCTGGTCTCTCAAAAGATACAGAAACATCAAAACCAATTATACCCAATTCGGGAACATAACGTGTGCCTGGAATTTTGATGTGCTCATCGATTCCAAATGAGAAGTTGCCCCAGCGATCGAACCAGCCTTCATAAACCTTGTAGTCATATACGGCTAGAACTTTTTTGAGAAATTGAAATGCTTTTTCTCCTCTTAATGTAACTTTAGCGGCAATTTCCAGTCCCTTTCTAATTCCAAACTGTTTTATTGTCTTTCGCGCCTTACATAACACTGGTTTTTGTCCAGTCAACTCTGTTAGAATTTTAATTGCTGCATCTAAGCGTTCTCTTGAAGCTCCAATACAAGAGTTAATAGTTACAGCGAATAATTTTGGAACCAGCATTGGATTTGGAAAAATGTTAGGATACTTTTCAAGAAGTCTCTTTCTTACTTCGGCTTCTGTTTCAGCAAGTTGTATTTCTGGCTTCTTAACAATTTCTGGTTTTTCTATGGCAACAGCCACTGCGGGGCGTTCTATGGCTTTTCTTTCTTTTTCTAATTTTTCTAATTCTGCTAGAATTGCGGGTTTGGGAATCTCTTCTTCCTCTTTTGGAATAAGTTCCTCGATTTTGATTTTCTCAGCTTCGTGTAGTAACATGTTTATGCGTTCTTCTAATGGCTTTTTACTCCAATCAGGGGATGAACTTACTTGAGAATATACATGAACTACTTTCAGAAGTAGTTCTGCATCTGGTTTCTTTCGCATTAATTCGACGATATCTTCTGGCAAATTAATTGCAGGACCCCCTTTAATCTCTGGATGTTCCACGTCAATAATTACGCGATCGAGAAGTGCACGGCCACCAATCTCAGTTTTAATTTCAACCTTGGCCTTTGATTTAATACATTTGATTAAGAAATCTTTCAATTCATCAAGATTAGTCGCGATGATAGGCATAATATAACACCTTCTTTATTCCCATATTTTGAAAGGCCAAAAGTCCCAGCGTCTAAGTTTCTTCCATTCTTCTTCTGTTGGTAAGCTAATCTCTGGACTCTCTCGTCCGATTATGAAAACATAATCAAGAGCCGTAACTATACGTTCGCCATCTGGAGTTTCGATCGTTGCGGTTGATGCACGACCAATACCGTAGTGCTTGTGAATTTCAATTAATTTTCCATGCTCTCCCATGTGGCGACCAGCCATGATGTAACAATAAGCACCTTTTTCAAATCTATAATGATCGAGTATTTGCAAATCTGGCAACGATACTTTTAATGTATCATTTGTAAAGTACGTATCTAATACCTTTCTTCGCTCTTCCTCTGTATTTGTTTTGAACAAAATGTTATATCCCGAGGTTAAATTGAGTTGAATCCATCCATTCTTGTAATATCTTTTTCCAATGATCTTACAAAGTTTAAACCTGGCCTCCTCTGCAGTGATTTTATGAAGAATTAGTTTATTTCTGTACGGGAGAATGCGATAATATTCGTCGACTCTCTTTATATGAATTACATCGAAAGGACCAACGGGGAATTTGTATGATTTACGAACACGACCATCTACTTCAACTAATCCTTGATTTAAAATTATTTTGACTTCCCTAAGAGTTCGAGCATATCCAAGCAAATCACGTAGTATAATTCCCAAAGGAAGACACATTTCCTTTGGATGTGGTCCTGGTTCTGGTTTAATTGTAAACCAGCCTCCGACCTTCCTCGGAATAGGCCATAATTTTGGTGCCGCAAGTCTTTTAAGGTGTTTTTTTCCTCCTAGCTTGGTCATTCGACTCACGCTGGACTTCTTAATTTCTTAATGAGAAAGCAAAAACATTTTTTATTGATTTATGTACTTCAACAGATTTTTGTTTGTTATTTCTCCTCAGAGGCTTCACTAGATTTCTCTTGTGTCTCCTCTTTTATTTCCTCCTCGCCGACTTCCCCCTCAAGTCTTTCGGGGGTCTCTATTTTCTCCTCTAGTTCTACTTCGCTTGGAGCAGCAATTTTTCTCTTTCTTTCAAGAATCTCTTTTCGTTTGGGATCTTTTAAATCTAAATCAACGATTCTCACATTCCATGGTCTAATGGGTACGTGCACAACGCGTCCATCGCTTCTTTTTCTTGTAACTTTATCAATATAGATTCTAAGACGTTTTACATCAACTTCGATTACCTTACCGACGATCCCTTTGAATGAACCCTTTATAATTACTACTGTATCGCCTTGTCTAATAGGCATTCGCTTTACTCCATATTTTGTTTGTGCTTCTTTTGTTAACATTGCGACTATTTGCTTGCGTAATCGATGAAGTGGTGCATCATAGATCCAGTATTTTCTTTGTTTTCGTGGTTGCTTTGAGAGTTTACTGTGGATTTTCATTTTATCTCCCTTCACATTAACCATGACATACGAAATATAAATAAATATTTTTCAACTATGATGCAATACCAGCGACAATTTTTCCGCCAGCTTTTTCGATTTTTTGTTTTGCTTTTTCTGTCACATGAGCTTGTTCATGGACGATTAATACGAGTGGAATGTCGACTTTTCCTCCTCCAAGAATCTTTACATTTGGATTTGTGAATTTGACGATATAATTTCCTTTTTCGTCTTTTTCGAACGGAATTCTATTTTCTTTTATTAACGTCACAATTTCACCGATGTTGATAACATATGTTGGACGTATTAATGCGTGTCGTGTGAATCCATAGGAACCTATTTGCGCTATGCGATCCTTGAATTTCTCAGCAAATTTCATGTGATCCTTAATTCCTGCAGCACCGAATCCTCCGCGTTGTCCACTTTTTCTGGCACCACCTGAAGCTTGTCCAGCACCATGATATCGTCTCCCTAGAAGTTTTCTTGATTTCTTCTTCTTGCGTTTTACCCTTATTTTAACCATTGTAAGGCCCTCAAGTTCCTTAAATTTAAACAAAAGGAGGAAGATATTTTCTTATAAAGTATTTATCTATGCAAATTGCAGTATCAAATTATGCGAGTGTTTTTTTCTTCCGTTGTAAATAGCGAGATTATAATACAACTGGTGAAGTCAAAATTGTAGTATTTCCTTTCTAAGCAAAACGTGCGTCAATAAATCTATCGCATTTTCAACATCACGTAAATCGATGATTTCATTTGTTGAATGCATGTATCTTAGAGGTATGCTTACTAATGCAGTTTTAATTCCACTTCTAACTAACTGAACAACACCTGCTTCGGTTCCACGCGGTGCAAGTTCTGGTTCGATTTGATATGGAATTTTTTCATCATGCGCGACCTTAATTAAGAAGTTAAACACATCTTCCTTGGTTGATGGAGGCGATGCTATCGCTGGTCCAAATCCAAGTTTTATATCATGGTATCCAGAAAGAGGGGGTATATCTGTTGCATGAGTAGTATCCAGTATTATCGCTAGATTTGGTTTAACTCTAAACGCTACCGATTGTGCGGCCATAACGCCTATTTCTTCTTGTACCGTAAAACTGAAGTAAATATTACAAGGCATTTCTTTATCACGGAGTCTTTTGAGAAGTTCTATTAGAATGACGCAACCAGTTCTATTATCAAGTCCCGCAGATGAAATACGATGTTTACCAAGCTTGCGCAATGATGTACAAAAAGCAATAGGATCACCAACACTAACGATACCCTTCAATTCATCTTTACTTGACACACCACAATCGATATACAAATTCCTTATGTCAGGAATTTTTTGTTTCTCATCGGTCTTGAGAAGATGATATGGTTTGTATGAAATAATACCTTCAACTTCTTTCTTTCCAATGATTTTAACGGGAGTTCCAATAAGTGTCTGTGGATTAACTCCTCCAATACGTGCAAATTTTATGAAACCTTCATTTGTAATTCGAGTCACAATTAATCCAATGGTATCCATATGCGCAGTTAGCAAGATTCTTTTCTCTTCATTACGTCCTCTCACAAGGCAGATAACATTACCAAGGGGATCAACAATTTGTTCATCACAATACGGTTTGGTAATTTCGAGAATTTTTTCTCTAATTTTTTTCTCAAAACCAGAAGGACCAGGAACTTTAACTAACTCTTGAAAAATACCACATAAAGCCCCGCTCAAAAGAGACACCATCAAACCTAACGAAAAATTTATAATCAATAAACATTCTCTAATTAACGGAATATTGAGCGCGGGTGGTCGAGGGGTAAGATGCCGGCCTGCCAAGCCGGTGACGCGGGTTCGAATCCCGCCCCGCGCACCAAATTCTTTTTTGTGTATAATGTAATTCTTACTTTGATTGCTTGGTGTTAATCTTTGGAAGAAAGAGAGAAACAAGTATTTGTTTTGATTGAATACCAAGGAAGTTACAATATTGGGGCTTTCATAAGAGCTTCAAATAAGTACGTTCTTGTCCCCCCTGACTTAGAAGACAAATATGTTACCGCGATCGAAAGAGTTATGAATGCTCCGGTTTATAAGCTCGAAATAATGGAATCGCCACTTTTGGGCTTATACGTGGTAGGGAATTCTCATGGTGTCATTCTTCCTCATGATGCGTCAGATGATGACGTTAAGCTGTTCAAAGAAACATTGAATCTCCCGGTTGAGAGAGTAAAATTCGTTGGATACGAGAATGCTCTTGCGAATATATTTCTGGTCAATGATAAGGGTGGTGTTGTACATAGTAAATTTTTTGAAAGAAACAAAGAAAACATCAAAATCATAGAGGATGTACTCGACATTGAAATTGTTCCACATGACTTCTCTTTCGATGTTGTGGGCTCTGCATGTGTGGCTACAAATAAGGGTTGTTTATGTCATCCTTTAATGAAAGAAGATGAACTATGTGTGATAAGTGATGTTCTTAAAGTCAATGCTATTGCACAAGGTTCAGTAAATATGGGAATGGGTTTCATAGGAATAGGTATGGTTGCTAATGACTCAGGGATTATAGCTGGATTAAAGACAACAGGTATTGAGTTATCCCGTGCCTATACAGTACTAGTCCTTGGACGTACTATTTAGGTCTTTTGGTTTTTAGTTCAGACGGGCTACAGGTCATCACAATTCAGTAACGCCAGGAGTCATCATCCACCAAAATATAGAGCCACTACATTTTTAAATGTTATTCGTTTCTTGCTTGTATAAAAAACTTCGGTGATTTTAAAGTGAAGAAAAATTTGTATGAGATGCGAATTTTCATGCTAGATTTGTCCGATATAATTTTTGAGCTTATTGATAATAATTTAGTTAATTTCAAAAAGAAGCTTGCTGAACTTATTCCAAAGCTTATTGATTGTTTAGAAAGAAATGAGGAAACATGCATTAAAGATAATGTTGCTGAACTTTTCTATATAATCTCAGAGTTTAGTGGGTTTCTTTCAAAAGAAAGTTTGAAGCGTTTCACAGAATTAAAGAAAGAATCTGCTAAATTGGTGAAACATGCATTATCTAATGAAAGGATCAGAAGAATGCTTGTTTCTTTCTTTTTTGGTCTTTTAGAGGAAACTTAGGAATCAGAGCTGGCGCCTGTCATCATTTTTCAGCGTAAACCTCCCTCATCATCCAAAAGATAAAACGCATTTTGCATTTTAAGAATGTCTCTCTTAATATTTCGATAATTGTCCAGCGTGGAAATGACTATATTACAATTAAGCTAAATACTAAAAGCAAGGTAATCAAAAGTATCACACTAACAGCAATGCTAAGAAGCAATTTACCAGATGCTCCTGCGAGTTTGGTCCAAAATATCTTGTTTCCGACAGCTGATGCAGTTCCTGCAATGATTCCCATTATTGCTAAACGATCCGAAATGATCCCACTTGTAAAGAGAGTAATTGCACTTAATGCTACGCCAAGATTACTTACAAATCCACCTATTGTACAAGCAAGAATGAAGCCGACATTTGGAATTGTTTGTTGGATCGCAACAATGAAAAATACAACGCCTGCGAAAGTTGCTGTAAACTTAATCGCCGAACCCCATTTAAGAGGATTTTCAAGGATAATTTTCTCTCTTATTTCTGGTATTTCTGGAGTTTTACGAGAGATCAAAAGGGAGATTAACATACCAATCATAGCTGTTGGCAATAATATCTCAAAGAGGGGTAAAAGCAAAGTTGTATTCCACGCAAGGATTCCTACTAAAATGAGTGTTCTTAAGATCATTGTTGAGTTTGCGAGAATTATTGTTGAACTGAGAAAGATTCGAGATTTACTAGTAAGTTCTGTACTTTTGTCCTTAAAGAAGCTAATGATGTTAACAGAAGTTGCTTCCGAGTGAGCAAATGATCCTATAATCGTAAAGGTGATAATCCCACGTTTTAACCCAAGAATTCTAACTGCTACGTAAGCGGCAAAACTAAGTGATAAGACTAAGACAAGAAAAAGGTAAAATATTTGCAGGTTAACAACATGGAATATTGGATCCGTAACTGAGGGGACGATGGGCCAAAGAAAGAAGAAGAGTAAGCCTATTTCAATCGCAGAGCGTATTTCCTCGTATCTAAGTGACGTCAATATTGTTTCAATTCTTTGCTTAATTGTTAATATAAATACAACAAAAACAGTTATAGCTACTGCAAAAAATGCTTGGTTTAAAGCTACAAGTGCTCCAATGAAAAAGGTGAGTGCAAATGCAACAGACGTCGTAACGCCTGGTTCTCTAAAAAGAGAATATTTGACGAAGCTATAGAAGCCAAGTAGTATTAAAAAACTTGAAATACCTATTACTATTGCCCACCACGCGCCGTTTACGTAAAGGTGAACTGAGAGATATGCAAGCAAAGAAGTGAGACCGAAAGTTCTCACACCTGGTTTTCTTCTTTCTTCATCTTTTATTGCAAGAAATTGTCTTTCTACGCCAATAATTGCCCCTAATAGGAACGATAAAAGAGCGCCTATATATTCATTCTCCAAAATTTCATTCATCAGTCTCACATTGTATTTTTGGCAATATCTTTAACATGATTATCATATGCTTGCTGAATATTATTCTTACGTGAGTTTCCTTATAAAAAACGAGGATAATATTCAAGAAATTAAAAAATTAGGGAGAAATACGTGCGCATAGTTATATTAAGTGGTGATAATTATTTCAAAAAACATGAGGTATCTTTAGATGAGATCCTGTCCTACGGAGATTATGGTGCATTCCTTGGTGATGCCATTTCCAAAGGTTTAAAACCAGTGAAAGCATTAAGAATGCTTTACAAGAATGGAAGTGGTTTTCTCGAGATTCGAGAACAATTAAAAAAACATGACATATCCGTTGAACTCTATTTCATTGTACCATTTGGTGTGCTTCGCGAAAATGATTTAATTGTTCCTTATGCTCCTAAGCTGAATGAACTAAGTATGGAGAAACTTGCTTTGTTCTTTATGGAAAACAACATTATTGAGTGCGTACAAAATATCTTAGAAGAAGAACCAGATATAATAATCATTGCATTGCCCTATAAGGTAATAAAAGCACTAGGTGTACTCAGTTACATTTCTCGTAATACAATTGCTATAATTATCTCTGATAAGGTATTTCCAATGTATGAAAGAAACATTGGATTCCTAGTAAATAAACCATTTTCTCCAAAAACTTGCGCAACAATAATTTCAAAATTGCTTAGAAGAATTCTTTGGTTAGCGAAAGAGAATAAAATTAAAGATATTCTCGCAGAGCGTTCTGCAAATAAACTGATAAGTAATTATTTAGAGGAAAGAAGAGACTTAAGTTTGATGAGATATATTCTTCAAGGGGAAAAGAATGACAAAAAAGAAAATTGCAATACCCGGAGAAAAACTTTGTTCAGCGACTAAAGCTATACCTGGAGAAAACGTGATTGTAAAGCGTCAAAAAATATACTCAGCTGCATTTGGCGAAGTAATTTTAGATAAAGAAAATCACATTCATGTTTTTCCATTACGAGAAGTAAACTTTCCGAGAAAAAATGATTTAGCACTCGGTATTGTGTATAACACTACTGAAATTTTGGTTTGGGTACGATTAGTATGTGCTCTCAGAAACAATAAAATAATACCATATAACGGCATATTCACCGGAGTTATTCACAGATCGCAGACAGGCATGGTGGGCGATCCCCGACAAATTTTTGGACTTGGTGATATTGTACTTACTCGCGTATTAAGTTCAGAGTTTATTCCTTTAATGCTTTCAACACGGGAACCCAAGACTGGTATCGTTGCGGGCTACTGTAATAAAGATGGATCTCCTTTAGAAAAAAGAGACGAGCAATTATTTTGTCCATTATGCGAAAAACCAGTGAGGAAGAAAATGTCTATTCATTATAATTTCAAGCAATTCAGAGCACTTTTCTTTCAGTATTATGAAGTAAAAAGAACATACGTGTTTTAAATGAACAACATCTTAAAACTTATTAGTTTGGGTTTCCTGCCACCAAAATTCTCAAAAGAAGAACTAGAATCCACACTTTTCTACTTAATATGGGATCAATTTCGAGGATTCTGTACTTTTGCACAGACGATTACGCTCACTCCGCCAAGATTTTTCTGTAACAAGCTTAAAAGAGAATGTTCCTTTGATGAGTGCCCAATCATAGCCGAAGCACTTCAGCGTTATGAACGCAAATTAAGATTGAGAATGACCTAAGCAAAGGTAGCTCGCACTTTTAAAGCGAATACTTATTTTGTTTTTGGGCATCACAAAATGGTAGATTATTTAGATTTGATTGTCCGTATTTCCCTTGCCGAAAAACGATTAAAAAAGGTTCTTCGTAAAATGGAAAAGCAACGAAAAAAATTGTATGAGAATGTCAAAAAAGCAGTTATAGACGGTGATGAATTATCGGCTAGAAATTATGCAACACGTATTGTATCCCTCATAAAGCAAGAAAGAAAATTACAAAAGTTTCTCGATTACCTAGAACAAGCCAAATTAAGGATCGAGAAAGCACACATTTTGTCAGAACTAGGTGGAGTAATCAGCACTCTCGAAAAGCTTGAAAGAGTTAGTGGGCTTGAGGATGATCGCTTAGAAGAATTTATGCGAAACTTGGAGTTATCAGAATCCCTTGAGACGCGAGTGGAAGATGAGGAATTAGTTGAAAAAATAGTACAACAAGCGAAAACTGAATCAATAAAGGAACTGGAGGAGTTGCTTCCTTCACCAGAGGGTGAAAGCATTGAACTCGAAGAAAAATGAAAAAAAGAAAGGGTACATCAGCAAATTTGAAAGTGAGTTAGACAAATACGTAAAGAAGGAAAAAGAAAAGATGCTTCGATCACTTATTTCCCTTTATTACCGATTAAAAGAAAAAGGAACTGTAGGTACGAAAGTAGGATCAATTTTACTTCATCTTAGACTTAGAATAGAGGGGTTTACGCGAGAAGATGAATCTGTAAGAAATCTAGAGCATTTTTTGCTTGAGATAATTGATGCGTTGGAAGGTGTAGCAAGTTTACGCGAGATTATGGTTGAAATGAATAAAAAAGGGTGGAAAATCCGCACTAATGACTTACTCACGATTATTTATAATCTAGCCAAAAGAGGTATTTTCTCAGTTATGGGAGGCGTTGTTGTAAAGGGTAATATAACTGAAACTAGATTAACGAATAAAATCATCAAAGAATTGCATACTTCTCCGATGACAATTGAACAATTAGCGCAAAAATTACAAAGGGATGTGAACGTTATACATATTATCGTGAATTCGCTAAAACGAATGGGGATCGCAACCATGGGAGAAAATGGAAAAATTCTTCTAGTTAGATGATTTCTTCTTCTTTTTCTTCTTACTTGGTTTTATTATCATAACATCCGCTAAAGTTAATGGACGTGGCTTTTTCAATTTAGCATCGAAAGAAAGAATTTCAAGCTCTGTAGAAATATCTTCCCTTAAACGTATTTTAAGAATTTTCTCCAAACGGTTAATAATTTCTTCTGAGGGGATGGCTTCATTGTCTTCGATTTTTTTCAGGAATGAAGGTGAAATTGAAAGCATTTTGGCTAACTTTTCACGTGATAGACCTTTTGCTAAACGTGCTTGCCTTATTTTTTCACCATAATTCTCAACAAGATTAACTCTAAGTTCTATGGGAATTGTTTGTTTTCTTTCAAGTTTTTTAGGACGAGTTATGGTAATTCTCTTCATCTTTGGCGCTGAAGTAATACGTTGAGCACGAGTCAATTTTGCACAATTTTCGCATAGAATTAATGTTGCTCCATCTACCTCGTACACTTTTGGCCTCGAAACAGGGCGACCACATATCTCGCAATAGTAGGGCATTATATTTCTCCTTAACAAAAATAATTAAGGGAAAAATATTGAAGTTAGAAAGACGGTTTTATCAACTCTATATAGTTCATCAAATAAAGAAGTGCTTAGAAAGAAACGAGAATTGCATTGTGGAATTAGATGCTGGTCTTGGAAAACGCGTTATAATGTATCTTCTCGCAAAACACTTACCAGACAAAAATATCTTAATAATCACACCATCTAGGGCATCATTGGCGGATACTGCAATATTCTTTGAGGAAATGTCCAGAACTGAGAAGATTAATATGCGATTTGATTACCTAAGGCAAGGTATGTCTCATCAACTACGCAAAAAAGTACTCGAAGAAAACAGAGTAGTATTATCAACTCCAATAACCCTAACGCGAACATTAAGTCGATATCCAGAATTAGCCCAAAAGTGGGATTTAGTCATAATTAACGAGGTAGACAAAATTGTTAAGAGAATCGCTTATGCTGAGGAAACTAGTGACATGGAGGATACTGTACCTAGATTAACAACTGCCAACAGATTTTCAGTAACAAAAGGAGTAAGAAAAACAAAGCTTACTTATCCATGGAATGAATTGATAAAGCTTATTTCCAATAAGTGCATAATTGTAGGAATGAGTGGAACTCTAAGAGATAAACATATAATCCATACGGGCGAAAAAATAACGCTAAAGGATGAGATAAAAACATTACTAGAAACAGTCTTTAGAGCCAAAAAAACAAGAATAATAACCATGGACGAACTTCTTAAAAAAACAGATGTATGGAGATATACCCAAAAGAATCTAACAATCATACGCACAATAGCTATTCATGACGAAAAAATTCAAACCATTGATAAGATACTTTCAGAAGAAATCGAAAGTATTCTCAAAAGACTGGCTAAAAAAGAACGTACGGATGATTATACGGTCATAGAGAGAGCTATTTCCCTCCTGGAAGATGAGCCTACAAAATTTAAATTAATACGTCTCGTCCTTGCTCGAAGGTTCTTAGTTGCAACCTATCCGCAACATTATATTCAATTTCTGAATAAGCCATTCATTAAGCAGTTATTAGAAAGAAAAACAAATAAGGAGTTCAATGAATTGATTCCAAAAGAGTCTTCAAAAATCAAAAAAATTTGTGAAATTGTCGAAGCATGGGTTAAGCAAGGATCCAAGGTTGCGATTTTGTCTTCTTTCGTTAGAACTACCCAGCTTATAGCAAAGGCTCTTAAAGAAAGGAACTTGAAAGTGTTCACACTAACTGGAGCCACACTAAACAAAGAGGAAGTTCTAAGAGAATTCAAAAATAATGGAGATGTACTTTGTTTTAGCCCAGTTGGGGAGAGAGATATAGATCTTCCTGTGGATGTTCTTGTAATTCATGATGTTATTCGTACCACAAAAACGATGTACCAACGGATGAAACGAGGAAGACGTTCATTTGTTTTAATTACTTTCTACAGCGGAACACATGAGGAGCAAAAAGTATCTAGTCTTCTAATTGAAATTAAGCGAAAATACCCTTGGACAATTAGAGTTTATAAGGAGTGAAATTAAAAATGCAGATTTTAGTTTTTAAAACAACCGAAAGAAGTGTATAGGAATTTTAGAAATGTGATAAATCTAGAACGATTGATAAATTATTCCTAACTAGAAAGATGCCTGTTTTAGGTAATTGAGAAAAATCAATCGAGTTAAAGCATCATTTTACACTGTGAATATTATAAAATTTATGGAAACTGCATGTGTGGAGAATTCCTAAAGAACATTTAAATAGTAATCCCTTAATTATGCATAGTTGAAGTAATGGAGGTTACCATGGGGACCCGAACATTCCATACAGGTGAAGCTCGAAAGTTTCTTCACGAATTTACTAGACAATTACAAGTTGTAGTTAGAACAGGAAAAATGAAATTTGGTTTTAGAGCAACCCTTCGATGCATTCAGAGGGGATATGCAAAGCTTGTCATTGTTGCAAAGAACCTACCCGACGAAAAGAAAAAATTACTCTGGTACTTATGTAAATTAACAAATGTGCCTTTCTATGAAGCACCAGTAAATTCTGATGAACTTGGAGAGATGGTTAGGCGACCACACAGAATAGCATCACTTGTTATACTTGATGTGGGTTCTTCAAACATACTCAAATTGGTACAGAGTGCTCCAATATAGTTTTTGAAAGGAGGAATTTCTATGTCACGCGGCTTCAAAATAATGGACCCAGCGCTGTTCGCGGCAGTAAGTCTTTTTTCTACAACCACTAATATGTTTCCGTTTGATTACTATGAAACAGATAATTTGCTTACATTTCTAGTGAGAGAGGATGAATTTCATCCAGTACCAAAAACAGTCTTGCAAGAATTATCACGCCAGCTTAAGAAGAGAGTTAGAGTTGTAGCATTTTCTGAAGATCTTGAAACATTTGTTAAACGATTATTTGCTCCAGCAAAAGTCGAGTGGATTCGTGAAAAAGTAGGTGCCAAGAGGATTCTTCTAGTAAAGGTTGATGCATTTCAAAAAGGAATTGCACTTGGAAGAAATGCGGCAAAACTTAAAACAGCGAGATACTTTCTTAACAAGTACTTTAAAATTGATTCAATCCGAATAGTTTAACTTTTCTTCGATTATACAAAAAACACCCACATTTTTCTTCAGGCGTTTTTCATGGAAGTACGAATTGGAGCATCTGGTTGGCGATGGACTCTAGGTGATTTCTCTAGGTACAGAATGCTCGCGCCGTTTAATGCAATTGAAATAGACTATACTTTCTATAAAATACCAAGTCAACGAGAAGTTCAGAAATTTCTTCTTGAGGGAGGAAACCTAAAATGGGCAGTTAAGGTTCATAGGAGTATAACACATCGTTATTTTTTTGATGAAAATGCAATCAAGTTTTTTAGGAGATTTAAAAAATCTCTCAAGTTAATGGAAGATCGGAAAATGATAGAATTTTACGTGTTTATAATACCGCCAGCATTAAAACCATCTCAAGAACTCCTATCTCGTATTAAGAAATTTATATCAGCATCAAATATTTCGAATAAAGCAGCATTTGAATTCAGATCAAGGGAATGGTACTCAGAGGAATGGCTTAAAGAAATGCAGAAACTTGGAATTACTGTAATTTCGGTAGATGCTCCGGGTTTTCATTATTTTGTTAAAACAACAAATAAAATCTATGTTCGGCTTCATGGTAGGCGGAATTGGTTTTTTGACGTTTACAATAATGAGGAATTAGATGAGATTTTACTTGAAATAAAGAAGTTACTACCAGCAGATGTTATTTGGATTATCCTAGATAACGATCCTGGTATTTTGAAAAATGGGACATATTTACTTTCAAGATGGGAGGAAATTTTGCACATATGAAAAAATCTTATAGGAATGATATCACGTGAAGAGCATAGAGACGTCTGGTGCTTCTTTTCTTGGAATGAAACCAAGCTCGTTTTCTACAATTTCATTTAGCTTTTGATGCGAATTTAAGAACTTCTCGCAGTGTGCTGTTTTTAGTAATTCTTCCATGTCTGGTGAAATTCGAGCATTTAAATGAAATGATGTTCGGGCCAAAAGATATATGCATATATTCCGTAGAGTATTCTTTAATTTCTTGGCAATTTCGATTTGTTCTAGAATGGATTGCGCTAGTTTTTCTGAGAAAATTTTAGCTATATTTTTGCTTTCTTCACTTAATGAAGCCAAAAAGACGATCATTGTGTCAAAGAGAAATACTTCAGGTATTCCGAGTAAGAAATAAATTCCAAAAGAAGCGAGAGGATCTCTCATTGCGTTATAAAATTCATTAATAAACTGAAGTGGCTTCTCGAACAAAGAATAACGTAAGAAAAACCTAATTTCATTAAATGTAACTTGAATTATCTCTATTGTTTCGAGTGGTGAGAAAAGGATTATATTAGGAGATAATTCCGTTAGAGCATCGAGTGCTGGTGGTATTTTGGGAAAGATAAATGCATGAAGGTCTGGAGGAATTTTCAAGAATATAGACGAGTTTATTCCCAATAAACGGAGTTTTTCATTAAGTATCTTTTCTCCGACTATTTTAAAAACATCTACAAAGGAATAAGAATCAAGTAGTAATCTCAATAGGTTTTTTGTAATCCAAACTGCCAAGTCATCATATTTTCTATTAGAGAGCTTATCGGATATAATCCTAAAGGCATTTTTAAGCATCGTTTTTAGTTTTTCCATTCTTTCTCTAGCATCCTTCTCAATTGGTTGTAATAATGTTACCGAAATTGCTTCAGATAAAAATGCGATAGTAGGCAAAATAGTTAAAATTTCTTTATCTGACATAAGACCTATTGTTTCTAAATACTTCTCAGGAGACAATATATACTTCGCAAATGGTTTTTGAATGTTTTCTATGTCACCAGAAGTAACCTTTAATGCAAGTAATAGATTAGCTAATGCTACCATAAACGAACGGACAAATCCAATATTTTTCATAATTTCTCTCAAGAATGCTGGTACATTAGCGAGCTTTGTAATGGCATCTTCAGAAACTTTTAGAGGAAGAATCTTAACAATCTGCTTGGGAAGAACTCTTCGAGCATGGACGTTTGACAGACAGAATAGATATGTAGAAAGCCATTGCGAAAGCAAAGCCCATGCAACATCATTCATGTTTATTTTCGTGAAATTTTCACATAAAATGGCGATAGTTTTAAACCAGTTATCTATATTTTCCGTCTGTAGAACTAAGGAATCTCCTTCAGTTTTTGCAATAGGGTTTGAAATACGTTCGAGCGTCGCATTGACAATTTGTCTAATAAATGTGTCCTTTTCGGTCTGAGAAGTATCTGTAAGCAAGAGAAGATCGTATGGGGTTAGATATCTTGGAAATAGTAATGCCTTTATGCATGCAACAATTATTGGATTTTTCATTTTGTAATCCCTTCAAAATTTGGAATCAGTGCGGTGCTCGGTCCTCATGAAGCGATCAGAGCAGGTCCGTCTCATCAGTCTAAAACATTAAAACAGAGAAAATATATTTATTGAGCAATTACACTATTGGTGGAAAACTGTGGTGCATAAAAGGCATAAGAGCTTAGTGCTGATGAATTTTATTGTGGTTGTAGTCTTTTGCATGCTGCTGTTTTCTATCAACGCTTATGAACTAAAAACAGACACAACAGATATAATTGTGACACGCGTTGCGGATAAGTTTATCGCAAAACCAAATGAAAACATAACTCTGAGTACGATTATATACAATAGAGGCTATTGGACTATCACCGAAGTAAAATTTTTCTTCATAGTTCCGTTTCCATCAAGAGTAATTTCTTACAGTTCCGACAATTTCACAAATGTTTCAATCAGTAGAATTCGTCCAGGATTTAACATCAGCATTCGATCCACGCGTGAGATATTACCTAAAACTACATATATACATAATGTGACCATCGTTTTTGAAACAGATGGAAATTACACGATTACAGGAGGCCGGCTTGTTTTAACTATGAAAAAAGGTGAGTATGTTCTTGAAAAAGTAGTTTTTCAAGTAAATGATATTCACATTGTCATAAAATCCGCAGTGTCGTCTCGACGAAAGGTACCAGAGGAAGGAACTATAGACGCAACTTTCTGGATCATTATCTTACTTGTTACGCCATTTATATTGATGAAAATTAGTGATTTAGTAGCACGAACTATGAAGAGATAATCGAAAGTTAAATAATAAAACTTCTGACTTCGTTTCTTTACCTTGGTGTTCTTATTAGCTCTTCTAGCTCCCTTAATAACCGCATGTATTTTATGAAATCTTCTTCAGTAATTCTAATTTTCTGCATTCGAGCATCCTCAAGTACATTCAGTAAACGTAGAAAACGATCCCTGTATCTCTCGCGGAATGTCGATGAAATATGTGAAAATTCCTCAATAATTTCGAGAATTTTTTCCTTGGCAATACCATGTTTTCTTTTCATTTCAAAAATCAGATAAGCAATATACATGGAAAGTGCTGAAACAAAATCGCGCTTTTGTATAAAGAACTTCAATCGTTCTGTAAATTCAGATATAAGCTCTCGGCGTTCTGGCTTAAGTATTGGAATTTTTGGACTTACTGCATGCCCAGCAAATCCCAATAATGTTGAAATCAATATTATTGGAATAACGGGGGCTAGGAACCAGCTAGTACTCAACCAAAGGAGTCCAGAAAGCCAAAGTCCTAACCAGAATACGGGTTCAAAGGGTGTTTTAGAAAGATGGCTTTCATCAAATATCACTAATTTCTCTTCACAGACTTGAGATAGCCATTCGAACAAATTCAAAATAAATTTTTCATTATCACATCCAATTTTAGAAGCTTCATCTAAGACATCATTTGTAAATATGTCTGGATCAGAAATCATGGCAAAGCGTACACTAGCAAAATCACCAATGATGCCTAAGCTAAAAGAAATTCCTCCCCATTCGTTAGGATCCGGTGTGGCGCGTCCTTCTTTGGCATCTTTAAGCGATGCTTCAAGCCAAGAGTACTGAGTAGATGCCAAAAATCCAGCTTCTCCTGGCAAAGGTACAAATTGTTCACTTCCATTTTCTAATTTAAATTTTGCTACAATTACTGACGGAAAATTAGTTAAAATTGCATTAACTCCATGCAAAATACCATAAGGATCATTAAATCGAGTTATTATCGGAGCAGCTGGAGTTTTATAATAGCTTCCTGCATCCATTAGAACAGCGCATCTATTAAAGTATAGACCAACGAGTTGGAATTTTTGACCGGGGATAGCATATGAGAGCATAGTCCAAATTCCATCGAGTAAGCTATTTGCTTGACCAAAATCATCAGCAATTAATAATGCTCCACCGTGCGTGCCAAGATATGAAAGTAATGATATTACCTCGTACTGTGAAAATTCTATAGCAGGGCCAATAATAACGATTATCGCACTTTCATTTACCTTTGATAATGCTTGTAATGATGAAATAATGGTCATGACTCTGAAGCCATTTCTTTCTAATAAGCTCTTAAGTTTGCTTAAACCAAAACGTCCATTATTACGAATAGAATATGGAGCAAAGCTTAAGTTTGGAAATATTCCAAAGACTAGCAGAGAGTATATAGAAAAGAGAAAAACAATCATTATTAGAGCCTTAATACTGCTCATGTGTACTCTACCTCTCTTTGCGTTTTAACACAAAACTTAACCAATTTCTAATCGCGATTAATGATTTTACTAATAACTCCAATTCCCGATGGGATAGTATCCTATCAGCAAATACTATTTTCTCGTAGGAATTTACAAGATTATTTAATGAAGAAGCAATTTTCTTTGGGGCATGCCGAGATATATGACTAACAAACTCCCGGAATGTCATCCATGGTGTCCACTTAACATTTAGGAACTCACCGATTTCATTACATAATTTTACGATATTAAGTGCAATCTTATCCCAATTTCGCTTATCAACTTCATCAATTGTAATGTCAATTAGCCTTATTATCTCAGAGATTTTTTCACGAGGCTTTGGTATCATTAGCTTCTTAAAGTAAGGAAAAGACACAGCAATTACTAGTGCTAAGAGCATTGCAATGAAAATGGGCCTTAAATCCGAGGGAGATGGTGTTATTTCTTCCTCTGGTGCTATTACGCTTACGTGAATATGCAACTCATACGTTTGTGTTTCTTCATTTTCTGGAATACTTAACCTGAAAATTATTTCAACGGTTTCATTTAACTGCAGAAATATAACTTTAGACACATAAATTTCGATATTTTGTCTAGAAATATTACTGATTTCAATAGTGCAAAGAATAGTTTCATTATATGGTCTCAAGAAATTATCCAATATTGTGATGTTTATTTCCAAGGTTACAGATTTTGCAAAGAATTCTAACTGAGGGGATGCGTTATGAGATACCACAGCACCATCGATGAGATCCCATGAAAACAATGTAGTGTTTACTCTAATGAACGCTGCTAGAAATCTCCAAATTAATATTTGTGTTGTATAATTTTTGGTAAAATAGAAACGTGAATCTGGTGATATAATGTTTATTCCAATAGTTACATTCGGCTCCATTAAATCTGCGGGAATTGAAATGTTCACATGAAAACGACCTAAGCTATCAGTGAGCACATTTTGTTGAAAGAAAAGAAATGTTGATGTTTTCGCAAAAATTAATAAAGAGGCATTTCCTATGTATTCTCCCGATGGAATATCAACAACATACCCGCTGATGCTTAAATGATCTCCAGCACGAACATAGTGCTTGCTTATGTTTACATCAACCACAGAAAGAATTGTGTATACGGTCATTGTTAAAATAGATGAAAAGTCGCTAGTGCTTGGATCTGTGTCATTGAAAATTAATATATAATCTCCGACGGGAAAAGAAGGCGTTATATTTAACAAAAATGTAAAACTTCCATCAACTGAAGTGTTTATCAGATAACTTTTGTTAAATGTAGGTCCCCTTAGTGTAAACACTAACTGCGTAGCTTCTGGATCCCCCGTTGCATTTATATATTTTCCAGATACAATCACGTGTGTATAATTTCTAAGAACCCTCAATGATGTACTTCCATTAATCCTGGCACTAATTACACATGCCCATTTTACATTAAAGCTATCAAAATCCAAAGAACGGGGAATGCCAGAAATGTTTGTTCTGTTCACAACATACTGTTCCTCGGCGATAAGATACTGAGCAGAGGGAATACTGCTTACAATTGCATTGTAATTCGTGCCATTATACCAAAATTCAGCTTGAACTTCATATCTTCCCTCACTTGTGAAATTGTAAATCAGCGTAAAAGAACCATCTGCTTCTGTTGTTACATTAAATTGCTCAACAGAAGTATTTAATTTAACATACAAAGATATGTTAATTAATTCAACTTTTAACTTCGTACCATTATCCATAACCAAAGATACAGTGATTTTAACATTTTTCTCAAATGATGCTAAATTCCTCTTATTTAATTTAATATCAACGGAAATCTTACCCAAAATTGTTATTTTGTATAATTTACTCGTTGGGCCAAATCCAGCTAGAGGATTTCCAGGATAATATATCCAAACAGTAGCATTTCCTATAGGATACGTAGACAAAACGGGAAATGAAACATTGAAATACCCTTGTGAATTCGTGCTAAAAGTTCCAATGAAAACAGATTTCCCACTACTAAAATTAAGATAAACTTCAATTTGGTCGTTGGGAATAGGTTCCCCAGTTTCTGGAGAGACTAATTGACCAGTAATATTTACAAAATCCTCTCCACGAACAAAGAATCCAAGCCAGTCAGAACTAGTTGCTCTTATTAAACTATCAAAACTATTTTGTTTTGTTTCAGAAACCGCTTGCAGGTTTGAACTATTGATACACATATTGCCTCTAATACCGAGCACTACATACAGTAGAGGGATCAAAAGAACTATTGTAGTTTTGAATCTCATATCCGCCGCCGTGAGCGAAGTTTTTGAAGCTCCCGATTTATATACGAACGCACTCTGTTATAAAGATCGGGTACATGAGCTTCTCTTTCAATAAGTCTAATAACACTCTCAACAATTTTCATAATCTCTGGATCCGCCTTTATCCAAATAACACCATTTGCACCAACGCGAATATCAGCATGTGTTAATTGCTTAATCATATTAATTAATTTTCCTTGTTTACCAATAATTGCAGGAATTTTTGTTATATCTACAAAAATAAGCTTGCCACCAACGAGTTTACCAAGATCTGATGCCGCGGCACTAAGCTGTGGAAGTGCACCTCTTTCTGCTAAGATAACTTTAGCACAAACTACATCTCCCACATCCAAAAAACTCCTTATGTTTTCTCTCATTGGATCTATAGGTCTACCTAAGAAATCTATTGCGTCTAATCTTGCGACCTGATCAGCACCAATATCAATATACCATGCAACGGGGCCATAATCAACGACTTTTCCTATCACTATGTCTCCCACCTTTGGAATATACTGATGATATCGAAGGGGAATGACCTTAACAGTCCTTTTTCGAAAATCAATGTGTGCAATACCCATAACATATGCCCTAACAACATCACCATCTTTATAGGCTCCAAACTCCGTTTTCCATTGAGTGCCCCTAACAATAGGTTCGCCGGGGATAACTATGCTGCGATGCTTGGAACTCATTCAAGACTCCTTAACAAATAATCTTTAACACAAAAAAGAAATCCAGTTTTTTATTGATACGAAGAGGTTTTGAAAAGCATTAGAAGTGATTAGAATGAAAAAAGGCGAAGTCCAATTACTTGATGAACAAAAAAGAAGACATGATGGGAGAGCACCGAATGAAACACGGCCAATATCAATGAAAGTGGGCGTTCTAGAGAGAGCTGATGGTTCAGCATTAGTAGAGTTCGGCAAAACAAAAGTATTAGCCGCAGTTTATGGCCCAAGGGAGGTTCATCCAAGACACCTAGCACTTCCTGATCGAGCATTATTGAGAGTCTCATACCGTATGGCAACATTTTCTACATGGGAAAGAAAACGCCCCACTCCCTCTAGGCGCGAAATAGAATTAAGCATGGTAATTGCAAGTGCGCTCGAACCAGCATTATTTCTAGAAAAATATCCAAAATGTGCAATTGATGTGTTCTGTCTTGTAATCGAAGCTGACGGTGGCACACGTACTACAGCAATTAATGCAGCATCTTTAGCGTTAGCGGATGCTGGTATTCCAATGAGAGGATTAGTTGCAGCAATAGCCGTTGGAAGAGTTGGTGATACCATCATAGTTGACCTAGATGAAGTTGAAGACAATTACGCCGAGTCAGATATGCCGATTGCAATGCTATTTCCACAAGAAGAAATTACACTTTTACAGATGGATGGAACAATGCCACCACATCTTTTCGAGCAAGCATTAGAAACTGCAAGACAAGTGCTGAGGAATGTTTACTCTCTTCAAGTAAAAGCTCTAAAAGAAAGAGCGCTTAAAGCCAGAACAAAGATTGTGTTATAGGTGAATTTCATGGCGGAGGAAGAAAGAAAAATCATTCCCAGCATTATCAAGGAAAACATTCTTGAATTACTGAAAGAAGGAAAAAGAATTGACGGAAGAAAATTATTCGAATTCAGGAAGTTAAGAATAATCCCTGGACCAATTGAGAAAGCAGAGGGAAGCGCATTAGTGCTCTTAGGAAACACAAAAGTGCTTGTTGGAGTAAAAATGTCACTAGGAAAACCATTTCCAGACACACCTAATGAAGGAGTACTCGTAGTAAATGCCGAATTTCAACCAGTTGCTTCTCCTTATTGGGAACTTGGTCCAAATGAATATGCAATTGAACTAGCGAGAGTAGTGGATCGCGCAATAAGGTCGTCAGGAATGGTAGCATTAGATGAACTCGTCATACATCCTGGCGAACTCTGCTGGGTAATAAACGTGGACATATATCCAATAGACGACAATGGAAACTTAATTGACACAGCATTAATTGGAGCCGTAGCAGCATTACTAACAACGAGAGTTCCCGAAATAGATTTTTCAAGCGGAAAACCACAGTTAAAAAGAGAAGAAGGAAAACCATTACCAATACGTGACATACCAATATCATGCACATTCGCAAAAATAGGCGAACAAATGGTACTAGACCCAAACAAACAAGAAGAGTGTCTCATGAGCGCAAGACTGACAATAGCAGTAAACTCCGCTAATGAAATATGCACCATCCAAAAAATGAAAGGGGGAGGATTCACAATTGACGATATCATTAGAGCAAAAGACATAACAATTCAAAAAGCAAAAGATTTACGAAGAGAAATACAGAAACAAGTAGCAGAAAAAGCAAGAGGAGAAGAAATCTGGAAAGAAATCAGAGAAGTACTTACAAGTTAAAAATGAATTAACAGTATAATATGTTAGGATGATGAATTTAGCCTTGTCTGAAAAATGATGAGCGATGGGCAGTCTGACAAAAACTACAAAATCATGGCTAGAAAATTATCATAACCATAATATTCTCGAAAATTAGTTTTAGACCATCACTAACAAAATAGAAAAGATGAAAAAATCTATTCCTTAGAAACTATTAACTCCCAATTACAAGATTTCCTAACAGAAACATCAAACAAAGCAACTTCGGTTAAAGATTAAGCTTTTTATATGTTAACTCATTCTATACATAACGGTCTAAGGCGGGCTCCCCGGAAGCTAAGCCGCGCCACGACGGGCTGCTAGGAGGGTGCGCGAGCCCCTCCGAAGGCCCGTTGCTGCCAGCTCCATTCGGGGCTGGCGGCCATAGGGCGCGGGATAACGCCCGTTCCCATTTCGAACACGGAAAGGAGCCCGCCTCCCTTGAGCAATTCTTATTAAAATTCTCTTGTTTTTAGTTCGATGTTAACGAAATTCTTTATTAAGGTTTAAAGGTATCTTAAGTGAGTATTTGTGAGAGAATGGTGATGAGATGTCTGGGATAAGAAGCGAAATTCGTGTTCGAATTTCAAGTGATGTTAAAGAGATGGAGAAACTTGGGGAAACGAAGCTAGCTCCTATTTCAGCTTATGTGAAATACGGTGTCCACATAGGTACAAACAAATTAACTAAGGATATGCGCCGCTTTGTGTACAAAAAGAAACATGGAGTTTGGCTTCTAAATATTATACAAACTGACGAAAGACTTCGGCTTGCTGCAAGGCTTTTATCCCTCTATGATTCAGAAGACGTTGCCGTTTTTGCATCAAGATTATATGCACAAAAACCAGCTCTTAAATTTTCCAAATACACGGGATTTAAATGTTTCATTGGACGCGCCACACCAGGAACACTAACAAATCCTGCACTTGTTAGTTATACCGAGCCAGAAATCATTCTAATCACTGACCCAGCAAAAGAGAGACATATTATTGAAGAAGCAAATTTGAGAGGAATTCCTATTATTGCACTCGTTGATACAAATAATACTCTCTCCTGGGTTGACTTTGCAATTCCATCAAATAACAAGGGAAGAAAAGCATTAGCATTTGTCTTCTGGTTATTAACAAATGCTATATTGAGAGAAAAAGGGCTTCTACAAGAAAATCAAACAATTGATGAAACTCCGGAAAGCTTTATGGTAATGCTAGCATAAGAAGGACAAATCAGAATTTTTAATGCAATACTGCTTAGGATTATTAATGATATAATTCAGAGTCTTTTCTTAGAAATTGAAAGTAAAAGATTGTTACAAAAATAATGAAATTCGTTAGAAGATATTGTAAAAATTATTTAATAAAGGAAACAATTTTATTCTTCCTCGGAGGACTCTGGCGTCTTTGCCTCTTCGCCCTTCTCTTCAAAAGCTGATTTGGCCGCTATTATGTCATCAATACGCAAAATCATGCAACTACTTTCAACTGCAGCTTTATAGACGGTTTTTCTTACTCTGATGGGATCGAATATTCCGGACTTTGTTAGATCCTCAACCTTTAGTGTGAATAGATTTATACCATATCCATGTTCGCCCCTGGCATGGTGTGCACGTAGTTCTGCAAGGGTTTCAATTACATCAAGACCGCCGCTTTCAATTAAAGCTGTTGCTACTCTTTCAAACGCATTTGCAAATGCCTCGATGACCTTGCTTTCTTTTCCTCCCAACTGCTTAGCATACTTTCTCAATTCAACGGCTACAGCAATTTCTGGAGCTCCACCGGCTGGAACCACCTTTGGCTCTAAATAGATATTTCTTATGACGTTTAGGACGTCATTTAGTGCTCTCTCTGCTTCTTCTACGAGCATTTTAGTTCCTCCGCGGACTAATATTGTAACGGCACGTGGGTTCTTACAGCCGCGTATGAATATCATGTTTTCATCTCCAACTTTTCTCTCTTCAACAATTTTTGCATAACCTAATTTATCGGGGCCTAAGAATGAATCATTCATGATGATTTTAGCACCAGTTGCTTTTGCAATTTTCTCCATATCACTCTTCTTTACTCTTCTAACGGCTAATATTCCAGCTTTTGCGAAATAGTGTTGTACAACATCGTCAATTCCTTTCTGACAAATCACAACATTAGCTCCGGTCTTTATGATTTTCTCTGCCATCTCTTTTAGTTTCTCATGTTCCCATCGCAGAAGTTCATCTATTCTATCGCTTGTCATCATTACATTAACATCCGCATACTCAGGTTTTTCTAGCTCTAGTGAATATGCGATTAATGCGATTTTTGCATCTTTTACAACTCTTGGCATTCTGTGGTGAACAACTTCCTTATCCAGAACGATTCCATCAATTAATTGAGTATCAGTTAAAGCGCCGCCTTCTCTCTTTTCGATTTTAATGTCGCCAAGGGGAATTCTGAGTTTTCCATTTTCATAGCGCATTACTCTCTTAATGGCTTCAAGCGCAATATTTACGAAGTGGTCTGCTACATCACGGACTATTTTACCAGAGAGGCATGTCTTAGCGATTTTCTTTACTTCCTCATCATTCTTTGTGTCAACAGGTATAGCAATTCTCTCAAGAACCTCCAGTGCTTTCTCCAAGCCCTTCATGTAACCATCAATGATTATTGTGGGATGAATATCTTCCTTAAGTAATTCCTCTGCTTCTCTTAATAGTTCACCAGCAAGCACAACTGCCGAGGTTGTTCCATCACCGACTTCAATATCAACAGATTTTGAGATTTTTGCGATGAATTTGGCTGCTGGATGAACGATATCAATTTCATCTAAAATCGTAGCTCCATCATTTGTAATAACGATATCTCCGAACTGATCAACAAGCATTTTGTCTAGTCCTCTGGGACCAAGACTTGTTCGCATTATTTCGCCTAGGATTTTGGCTGCTTGAATATTGTTGAACAGTGCTTCGCGTCCTCGTGTTCTTTGTGTTCCTTCTTTTAATACTAGGACTGGAATTGCTCTCTTTTCTGCCGCCATTTATATCACACCTTCAAACACAAATTTCTTTTTATTTTTATTGATTGCGAGTTTGAGTATACAGATTTTCCAGAACTTAATACTTCACAAAGTTTTTATTTTTTCACATTAACTGTAAAAATCATTGAAAATACATTGATTAATCTTGAGTTTCTTGATTATTTTGGTTATAGAATGTTCTCTTGGTGTTATCTTAATTGATGGTGTAGTATCATCTTGCAGGCTGGAGAGAAATTGATTGTGTTGCCTTTCAGAATTAGAAATGTGAATTAATAATCAGTTCTAATAATGCTTGCTTTGTGGCTGGAGAAATTACGTGGGGAAGAATTTCATGTTTTAGTGTTGTTTCATCAGTTTCTCCTTTAATAATGTAACAATGTCTTCTGGTTTTTGTGTTATGATTCTGAATCCCAAGGGTTCGAGTGATGAAATGGGCCATTTTTCTACGTTATTTTCTTCGCGGATGAAAATAATTGGATGAAAATTGCGGTCGAGGATTAGATTAAGCGATATTGGTTTACTGGTGATTTCATTTAAGATTGGAGCGTATTTTCTTAGGAGGTTTGGAATAATTACTGGAATAATTTTTCGGATTTCCTGTCTTGTTGCGCCGTGTTTTGAGTAAACTATGGCAATTTCTAATGTTGAAGAGGGTATTTCAGGAACAAAAATTGTGAAGTTTGGGGTTTTTTCTATAATGAAAATGCTTTTTTGACATGCTAAGCATGTTTCATTTTCAATGTCTAAGCTAATTACTCTCCAATGTGGGTGTCCTCTAGTTGATGGGTGTTCTGCAAAGAGGATTGTAGCAATGGTTAGAGGGTAGTTTCTTAAATTGCGTAACATGTGATTTACGGCAATTTTTAGTCCTTCATTGAATATGCTTTCATTAATTAGGTTCAAGCTTGCCTTGTGTTCTTTTTTGAGTACTATTGCGAAGTCTTCACCTGTTATGGTCTTTTCCCATAACTTAGCTGAAGGAATGAAGGGAATTGAAGTGTGTTTTTCTAGAAAAATCATTGGAAGCTTGAGGATCAGTGGAAATGTTGCACGTGATTTCAAAGAGGCACAGATTTTACAAGATTTTATTTCTAGTAGATAATCGAGGATTATGGCTTTCTTGCCATTGAAAACTTTGAGGTACAACGAAAATACACCTTAAGGTTAATAAATTTGTTGGTTTAATATTCCTTGAAACTGGAATCCAAACATTGAATTAATTCACTATTTCTAGCGGGATGCTTCTGCTATTCTCTCAATCTCCATCTTTTTCTTAATTGCTAGTGATTCTGGTGAATTTCTGGCGGCTAATATGATTTCCTCAGCAAGACATTCCGCTAATGAAAGAGGTTTTCTCCAAGATCTCTGACGGGCGGCGGTGACCAGTAATTTCAATGCAGTATCTACTCTCCTTTGTGGAGATAAATCTACTGCGAAGCGTCTGATTATTCCACCAACACGCATCGCAATTGAATCCTCTCGCGGTGCAGTGTTTTCAATTGCTCTAACGAGTACTTGAATAGGATTTTGACCAGTTCTTTTTTCAATCATTTCAAATGCTTGATAGACGATTCGCATAGCATGGAGTTTCTTTCCCGAAACGTGGCCAGATTTTGGTGTTCCTCCCTCTCTTCCAGGTGCCATTAGCCTGTTAATAAGGCGTTCAACTATTGGAACTTCCGCTTTTCCAAAAGGATATTTAGCATGTCGGCCATAAGTATGTGGAACGTATACTGGTTTTAAGCATATGTAGCGAACTAAACCGGGATCGCGTACTTTAACTTCTGTCCAGTCCCATCTTCCCCATAGTTTGGGGGTAGGATTTACAAGTTTTGCGATTATTTCTTCTTTTGTTAATGGTTCTTCCCGAACTTCTCCCGCTTTCTCTTTAGCAACGGTTTCTTCTGGTTGCTTTGTTTCGCCAGTCTGCTTAGATGACATGTGAATTCCCTAAAAATCTTATTGAATGAAGTTTAGGATTATTTTAAAACTTCAGTTAGTGGACGGGGCGGGATTCGAACCCGCGGCCTCCGACCTGCCAAGTCGGCGTGCTACCACTACACCACCCGTCCATCATTAAAGTTAAAATCAAAAACTTAAGAAGTTTTAATTTGTTGCTAGTGTTCAAGAGCAATGAAACAAAGCAAAAATGAAAGATACCATGTTCTTTCAAGTTTTAGTGTCATAAGAAACTCAAGAGGCTGAATCGGACAATCACCATTGCTGATGGATATATCTAGAAAATCTAGAAAACATTGTAATGTTTAAAATGAAATTTATTATGTAATTACGACTTCAGTTTGAGTTTCTTTGCTTCGTCTTTTGTTGCAATCAAAATTCCAGTTAAGTCTCCAATTATGTCAATATAAACTACAAACTCTGGATTTTTCAAATCGACGGGATATTTGCTTGTATCTATAGGTTTAGCAGCAGCTTTTATAATGTCTTCTCTTTTTAACTTAACTTTGCCTCTCCTCCTAAGTGTGACTCTCCATTTTCCTGTAATTCTAGTTGAGAGCTCTGCAACAGCTTTCTCGATTTCTGCAAGATCGGTTCTTACAAGCTTATCAAAGGGAATTACTTTCACAATGGCTCTTGCTCTTTGTTCTTCTTTTGCTTTTTCGAATTCCTCTAGAAAAAGTTTTTTTAATTCTAATTTTTCTTCATTACTCAGATTTTTCACATAATCACTGAGGTCTAATAAAAGCAGACCTCTAAAGGGGAGATGTACGAGGAATTTGTTAATGTTATCAATGCCGGGGTATTTTTTTGCAAGTAACATTAGGAGGTCACTTAATTCGAATTCTGCTTCAATTCTTTTATCTTTTGGAATTATTTGATATGAAACGAGTATACCCTCCATTTTATATCAACCCAAGCAACATTTGAAATCGTTTTGAATCTGTCTCCATATAAACATTGTTAAACATTATATAAACAGCGTCACACGATAATTGCTCAACGTACTTCTTTAATTGATTAAGGTCATCATCGGTAT